>BFBZ01000004.1_pt3 | contig 218942 bp, 199 predicted proteins | sample 1888401 | NCBI WGS metagenome assembly BFBZ01 (sample SAMD00112614, study PRJDB3348) | symbiont metagenome | host: Chara braunii
TCCAAAGCCCTTCTGCAGCGTTCCGCCCATCGTGTAGTCGATTGTGCCGTCGGCGGCCAGCATCGCATCGCGCAGCTCCTCGATTTCGAGCCGCTGCCGGTTGAAACGCGACAGGAGCCGGTTTTCGGGATCCTTGGCCGCTGCCTGGTCGCTCACCGCGCTCGACATGCGATAGGCGCTCGAAAGCAGAATGGTGCGGTGAAGCTGCTTCACGCTCCAGCCCGAGCGGGCGAACTCGGAGGCCAGCCAGTCGAGCAGTTCCGGATGCGTCGGGCGCTCGCCCATGCGTCCAAAGTTGTCCGGCGTGCGGACAATGCCTTCGCCGAAGTGCCAGCCCCAAACCCGGTTCACAAAAACGCGCGCCGTTAATGGATTCTCGGGGCTCGCCATCCACTCGGCCAGTTCCCGCCGGCCGCTGCCCTGTTTCGACGGCTCCACGCGCGGACCGCCGAGCACCGCCGGAAAGCTCCTCGGCGCGACATCGCCCGGCGAGTTGTAGTCGCCGCGGATGAACACGTGCTGCTCCACCGGATCGCCTTCGGCCACCGCGTCGGCCATCTCGGGCTCGGGCGGCGCCAGTTGCTTCATGTCGTCGAGTTCGCCGCGCAGGATCTTGAGCTGCGCGCGATCCGCATCGGTCAGCAACTCGTCTCGCGTCACCGTCATCTCGCGCTCGCGGCGGGCCTGCTCGGCGCGCTTGCGCTGCGTCTCCTCGTCCTTGTCGAGGTTCATGACGTCGTTGTCGCGGCGGCGCGCGTCGGACACCTTAAAAGGACCGTTGAACGTGACGTCGGTAAAAAATGGCTCGGCCTCGGCATCCACTCCGGGTTTACCCGGCGCTGATTTCATCGCTGCGTCGTCGGCCGCCGTCTTGGTCCGCCAATCGGCCAGGCGCCGGCTGTACTCGGCGAATTTCGCCAGGTATTTCGCTTGATATTGCTCGGCGACGGCGCGAATGCCGGCAGCGTCCGCGCCGGCCCAGGCTTCGAGGTGCGGCCGTCCGGCGGCGCCATCCTTCAGGTAATCCGCCCAGCGGCGCAGTACGCGAACGTCGAGTTTCTGCTTCGAGGCCACGTCGTCGGCCGGCTTGCCGCGCTCGTAGACTTCGCGCGCGGCCACCATGTAGTCGGCCATGCGGCCGGCCAGCACGCCCGCCCGCTCCTCGATGCGAATGTCGTAGACATCGTTGATCTGCCGCTGCTTGGCCGACAACCACCTTTTGTAGTTCTCGTAGGTGCGATATTCGGCGCGGTCGCACAGCGGAGTGTAAAGCATCTGGGACACGCCGCCCTTGCCCGAAAAACTCTTCGTGCTTGCGAAAATTCCGGCCATTGCGTAATAGTCTTTTTGCGAGAAAGGATCGAACTTGTGGTCGTGGCAGCGCGCGCAGGCGAGCGTCACACCGAGAAACGCCTTCGACGTGACGTCGATCTGCTCGTCGTAAACGTCGTACAGCATTTTCTTTTTGTCCTGCTGCGCGAGCGCCTTGGGCCCAAGCGCGAGAAACCCGGTGGCGACAATGCCATTGCGGTTCACGCCGTCTGATGCGAGCAGGTCGCCGGCAATCTGTTCGCGCACGAATTGATCGAAAGGCAGGTCGCGGTTGAAGGCTTCGATCACGTAATCGCGGTATCGCCACGCGTACGGATAGCGGTGATCTTCGTCGTTGCCGGTCGAATCGGCATAGCGGGCAACGTCCAGCCAGTGGCGCCCCCAACGCTCGCCATAGCGCGGAGAATCGAGCAGCCGGTCCACCAGTCTCGCGTAGGCGTCGGGCGACGAGTCGGCCAGAAACTCGCGAACCTCATCGATCGACGGCGGAAGACCGGTCAGGTCGAAGGTCACGCGTCTCAGCAGCGCGGCTTTCGTCGCGGGCGGCGCCGGTGAGAGCCCTTTCGATTCGAGCGCCGCCAGAATGAACCGGTCCACCGGAGTTCGAATCCAGCTTTCCTCTCGCACGCGCGGCATTTCCGGCTGCCGGACAGGCTGAAATGCCCAATAGTTCTTTTGCTCCGGAGTCCAGGATTTTTCCGATGCGATGGTCTTGGCTGCTCCAGGCCACGGCGCTCCGGCTTTGGCCCAGGCTGTGAGCGCCGCGAGTTCGTCGCCGCCTAACTTCGCCATGGGCGGCATCTTCACGGAAGTTTCGTAGGCAATCGCCTGAGCCAACCGCTCGGGTGGAACGCTCAACGGACCGCTCGACAAATCGAGTCCGCCGGTCTTCATTTTCGCGTTGTGGCAGCCCTGGCAGCGCGTCACCAGAACCGGTCGCACTTTCTTTTCGAAAAACTCCTCGTTGGGCTGCGCGAGCGCGCACAGCGACACGAACAGCACTGGAACGATCGGTCTCATGAATAGCCCAGCCGGCGGCGGATGCCGTTGGTTTTTACTTTATCGTTATAGGACATGCAAGTCAAACCGGCGAGCCCGGGCGCGGGATAATGTCGGCATGTGCAGAAGCATCAAGGTTCTTCGACGGCCCGAACCCGCCGCCACGCGCGAGGAAATCGAGGCCGCGGCGCTGCAGTTCGTGCGCAAGATCAGCGGTTTTCGCAAACCGTCGCAGAAGAACCAGCGCGCTTTCGACGCGGCTGTCGAGCAAGTGGCTCTCGCCTCTCAAAAACTGCTCACCGCGCTCGAGACCAAATAGATGCTGCTCGCCGAACTCGTCGAGACTTCCCGGCGCGTCGCGGACACGTCGCGGCGTCTGGCCAAAACCGACCTTGTGGCCGCGCTTCTCCGCCGCGCCCAACCGGAGGAAATCGCAATCGCCGTCGCCTACCTGAGCGGACGCACGCTGCAAGGCAAAATCGGCGCGGGTTATCGCGTGCTCGAGTCCGCGTCCGCTTCTCCGGCCGAATCCCCTCTGCTGACACTCGAGGAAACCGACCGCCGCCTCGACGAGATCTCGAAGGTCGCGGGCGCCGGTTCCTCCCGCCGCCGTCAGGAGCTTCTCGAAAACCTGTTCAGCCGCGCCACCGCCGGGGAGCAGCGTTTCCTGCGTGGCCTGGTGACCGGCGAAGTCCGGCAGGGCGCGCTCGAGGGCATCATGCTCGAAGCGGTAGCCAAAGCCGCCGCAGTTTCGGCCGACCGGGTGCGGCGCGCCGCCATGCTCGCCGGCGATATCGTTCCGGTGGCCAGAGCCGCCATTGCGCAGGGCGAAGCCGGCCTCGAACCGTTCCGCGTCCAATTGTTCCGGCCTGTGCAGCCCATGCTCGCCCAAACCGCCGAGGACATCGGGAACGCGATGTCCGAACTCGGCGAAGCGGCGCTTGAATACAAAATGGACGGCGCGCGCGTTCAGGCGCACAAGTCGGGCGATGAGGTTCGCGTCTACTCGCGGCAACTGAACGAAGTCACGCCCGCCGTTCCCGAAATCGTGGAAGCTGTCCGCGCCCTGCCTTCTCGCGAGTTGATCCTTGACGGCGAGGTCATCGCTCTTCAGCCCGACGGCCGACCACGTCCGTTCCAGGTCACCATGCGCCGCTTCGGACGGCGTCTCGATGTCGACCAGATGCGCGGTGAACTCCCGCTCAACGCCTTCTGGTTCGACCTTCTTTATGACGGCGGCAGCCTGCTCGACGAGCCGCAATCGCGCCGCTTCGCCGACCTGGCGCGCCTGGCACCGGCCGGCGCGCTCATCCCGAGCCTCGTCACCGCCGACCCGGAAAAGGCCGGCGAATTTCTCAAGAGCGCGCTGCTCCGCGGGCACGAAGGCGCGATGGCCAAGAGCCCCGCCGCTCCCTACGCCGCCGGGGCCCGCGGCGCATCCTGGCTCAAGGTCAAGCAGGCGCGCACCCTCGACCTCGTGATTCTCGCCGCCGAGTGGGGCAGCGGCCGCCGCAGCGGATGGCTCAGCAACCTTCACCTCGGCGCCCGCGATACCGAAAAAGGCGGCTTCGCCATGCTCGGCAAAACCTTCAAGGGCCTCACCGACGAAACCCTCGCCTGGCAGACCCAGGAATTTCAGAAAATCGAAATCGCGCGCGACGCCTACACCGTCTACCTCGAACCGAAAATCGTCGCCGAGATCGCCTTCAACGAGATTCAGGCGAGCCCGCGATATGCGAGCGGCCTCGCGCTCCGCTTTGCCCGCGTCAAGCGCTACCGTCCCGACAAGCCCGCGTCTGAAGCCGACACCTTCGAGACGGTGCGCAAGATGGCCGGTTTAGCCTAGGGCGCTACCCACACGCTCAGCTCCACCGGCACGCGCTGCCCGGCGGAAACTTTGTGGCTCGGGGCCCGCGCCGCCTCGAGCGTCTCCTCGTCGACTTCGGAAATGTCGAACGTCGCGAGCAAACGGTAGTCTCCCGGCGGGAGATTTTCGAACCGGAAGCGGCCGCCGATGTCGGTGATGGTCTGCGGAGCGCCGCGCAGCGAACGCCGCGCCGCCTCGTCCTGCGGCCAGAGAAATACGGGCACTCCGGCAATGTTTTTCTGCCCCTCGACGACATGGCCTTCGATGTTGCCCGGACGGTCCGACACCGTGATGCGCACGCGGGCGCTTCCCCGCGTTTCGATGTTTACGTCGAAACGGTCGTTTGAGGGCGCCGCCGGCGCGTAGCGCCGGGCCGCGAACATCCCCGACGCAATCGACTCCAGATAATACCCCGCGCCGACCGTCGCGCCCATTTCCCAAACGCCCGCCGCGAGCGTCGCCCGCGGGAGCGGAATTTCAAAGTCGGGCTCGGTTTCCGAAAGGTCGCGCCGCCTGCCGAACAGGCTCACCGGAATCGGCGGCGGTTCCGAGCTGCCGGCGCGCCGCACCTCGAAACTCACTTGCGGATTCGGCAGCACGGGGATGCTCACCTGCGCCCTGCCGTCCACGCGAACCTCCATGTAGCCGGATTCCGGATAATCGCGCAGCACGGCTGTGATCATGTAATTCCCCGGCGCAACCGCCTGGAACGAGAACCCTCCGTTGCATCCCGATTCGGTCGTCCGGCGCCCGGTGTCGGAGGAAAGCGTCACGATGGCCACCGGCGGCGGCATGCGGTCCGGCGGACAGACCACCGTGCCGGCAACGCTGGTCAGGTTTCCCGCAATCGGCCGCACGTCGGCATACGGAGTCTCGACATCGAGTTCCACCCGGAACACGCGCGCGTCGCGCAATTCCATCAACTCGGGCGCGAACGTCGGCAGCACGCCCGAGCCGTCGTCGAGCGTCTGAGCCACCGAGCGTACCCAGTACTTGCCGGGCAGCAGTCCGGTAATACGGTAGACGCCCCGGTCGTCTGAAATCGCCCGCCCGGCAATCACCAGCGGCGGGCGCGCGCGATACGCCACCACGGCCATCGAAGGCAGCCCCACCCCGTTTTCATCGAGCACCCGCCCGGTGATGGCCCCGAGCCTCCGCATGCTCAACGTCGAGAAGAAATTCGAGTCCTTTGTGACCTCGATGGGCGTCGCCGCTCCGTTCGGCCGCCGCTGGCCGTGGGCCGCTGCGAAGTAACCCGGGCGCGTCGATTTGAGCAGGTATTGACCCGGAGGAACGCTCGGGAAAACGAATCCGCCGCCTCGGCCCGTTCTCACGATCGCCGGTTTGAACTCGACGCCGGGATTCGGCACCGCGTCCAACCGGACCAGGGTTCGCGACAGCGGCAGTCCCGTGGCTTGCTCCACCACCACGCCCTGAATTACGCCGGCAGCCAGCCGGAGCGTGAATAGGGCCCAAACCGACAGGATTCGCATCAAGAAATGCCTGACGAAATTCGGCCCCCTAACGTGGACACCGAAACCGCCGAAGGTGTCGTTAGGTTACAATGGAGGTTCCGAACAGGCCCCGTTCCCGCCGCGTATTCCCTGTGCCGTTTTGGTCTTTAAACTGCTCTCAACCGTGCCAGGGGTCGCCGCGCTGTTCTGCCTGACCACTGGGTTTAGAGGTGTCTCAAGAGATCGATGCCGTTTCACATTCAGCCGCTCAAAGAATTTCTGGTTAAGCCCGCTCTCCCCCCGTCGCTTTCGCGACTTTCCGAGATCGCACATAACCTGTATTGGAGTTGGGATCATACGGTCCGTTCGCTGTTCCGGCGGCTCGATCCCCTGCTGTGGAAGGCATCGAATCACAACCCTGTCCTGATGCTCGGCCGCGTGCCGCAGGCGACGCTCGAAAAAGCCGCAGCCGACCCGCGCTATCTCGCCGTTTATCGCCGCGCCTGCGAGCAGTTCGACACCTACATCTCGAAACCGCCCGAGACGCCCTGGAAGGACGAACTCGTCGCGTACTTCTCGATGGAGTACGGCCTTGTCGATTGCATGCAGATTTATTCGGGCGGCCTGGGCATTCTTTCCGGCGACCATCTGAAATCGTGCAGCGATGCGAACATCCCGCTGGTCGGGGTCGGGCTGCTTTATCAGACCGGCTACCTGCAGCAGTCGCTCAACCCGGACGGCTGGCAGCAGGAGCGCAACCCGGTCAACGACTTCTATACTCTGCCGCTTCTGCCTTGCGCCGATTCGGCCGGTAACGATGTCATCGTCACCGTGCAGCTGCCCACCGGGACTGTTTTCATCAAGGTCTGGCATATCGATGTCGGGCGCGTAAAGCTGTTCGTACTCGACACCAACATCCCCGAGAACACCAACCCCGAGCATCGCGGCATTACCGACCAGTTGTATGGCGGCGACCTCCACATGCGCATGCGCCAGGAGATCGTGCTCGGCATCGGCGGACTGCGCGCGTTGAAGGCGCTCGGCGTCGAGCCGACCGTCTTCCACATGAACGAAGGCCACTCCGCGTTCCTCGCCGTCGAACGGATCCGGCTCCTGATGAAGGATTTCGGGCTGACCTTCGACGAAGCCGCCGACTCTTCGCGCGCCAACAACGTTTTCACCACCCACACCTCGGTCCCCGCCGGCATCGACCTGTTCGACTCAGGCATCCTCTACGAGTATTTCGGCGACTACTGCCGGAATTCCGGCATCGGTTTCGACCAGCTGCTGAGCCTCGGCCGCGCGACTCAATCCGACTCGCAGGAGCGGTTCTCGATGGCCATCGCCGCCATGAAGACCTCCGCCTTCCGCAACGCCGTCAGCCGTCTGCATCGCGAGGTTTCGCAGAACATGTGGCAGGAACTCTGGCCCAAGCTGCCGGTTTGGGAAGTTCCGATCACCTCCATCACAAACGGCGTTCATCTGCCCACCTGGATCAGCGGCGACCTGGCCGGCATTTACGATCAGTACCTGCAGCCGGATTGGCGCGAGCAACACCCGGATCCGAAAATCTGGGACCTGGTCCAGGAGATCCCGGATCAGGAAATCTGGGAATCTCACCGCCGCCGCAAACGCCGCCTCGTCGCCTTCGTGCGTGAGCGCGCCGTTGCCTCCGCCACTCACCGCAAAGCGCCCGCCGCTGAAGTCCGGCGGTTGCACGATATCCTCGATCCCGACACGTTCACCATCGGCTTCGCCCGCCGCTTTGCCACCTACAAGCGGGCCACGCTGCTTTTCCGCGATGTGGCGCGCCTGAAGAAAATTCTCACCAATCCCAAAATGCCGGTGCAGATCGTCATCGCCGGCAAGGCGCACCCGAAAGACAATCCGGGAAAAATGTTCATCCGCGAGATCGTTCAGCTTTCCCGCGATCCCGAGTTGGCCAACCACATCATCTTCGTCGAGGACTACAGCCTGCAGGTGGGACGCGAACTCGTGCAGGGCGTCGACCTCTGGCTGAACAATCCGCGCCGCGGCGAGGAAGCCTGCGGCACCAGCGGCATGAAAGCCGCGATCAACGGCGTTCTGAACCTCAGCATTCTCGATGGTTGGTTCGACGAAGCCTACGAAAGTTCCGGTGGTTGGGCGATCGGCGACCGCGAGCCGTACTCCGAGGACCAGGACGAGATGCACGCCCGCTCCATCTACTCCCTGTTGGAAAACGAGATCCTGCCGATTTATTACCAGCGGCGAGAAGAGGGCGTTCCCGAAGAGTGGGTCCGCCGCATGCGCAAGTCGCTGACGTACGTAAGTCCCCACTTCAACTGCCAGCGCATGGTCACCGAGTACATGGAGCAGTTGTACGCTCCCGCCCACCGCGCCTACGCCCAGGTCCGGCAAAACGCGTTCCAGTCGGCTCGTGAACGGGCGCGCTGGAATGAAGATGTCGTGCGTCTATGGCCGAGTGTTAATTTCGTCGACCTTAATGGTGGTCCGGATGCTTCGATTACGAGCGGGTCGTCCGTGCCGCTGCGCACCGCCATCGAGTTGGCGGGGCTGAAACCGGGCGACGTTCGCGTCGAGGCGGTAGTAGGCCGCGTGGGGCCCGCCGGCCAGTTGGAGCACACGCAGATTCTGACCCTGCCGCCCGTCGAGCAGCGCGGTACGGTGGTCGTGTTCGGCCGTGAGTTTGTTCCGTTTGAAACCGGGCGCCTAGGGTATTCCCTCAGGGTCAGCCCGAACCATTATGACGACCCGCTGACCAGGCCGTGTCATTCCTTGCTCAAGTGGGCGCGGCAAAGCTGAACCTACTTAGTACTGTATGACGCTCGGATCGGCGTGAAAGAGAATTTACTGGATTCATCAAATGATCCGTGGTAAATAGAAGGTAGGACGTAGCGCACATCCGGTCAGTTCTTCGGAACGTTACGTTCGAGCCGGATTCTGGGTTTGATTCCGGCGCCCACCGGCGCCGCCTTCCATCCGATTGTCCGCGTCCGAAATCTTTCCACTGTAGAGAGAATCCCCGAATACCGCTATTTGGCGCGGTGAAAATTCGAGCATACGCTTCCCTGCCGGGCTGATCCGGCGACAAGTGTATGCACCTAAACAAGGAGTGCAGCGGTCATGGAAGAAGATCGCAAGTACCGGCAGCGTGGTTACCAGGACACTGATCGCGATCGCGAATTCAATGGTTCGCGCGGAGATCGCCCCCGCCCTCAGGGTCCCAAGCTGCCCATAGACGTTACGGGCCCCCGCCTGCCCCGTCTGGTTCAAGCCGTCACGGCGTCGAGATGTTTCAATTGCTCGACTACGCTGCAGGCCGGCATCGATTTTAAAGGCAACTGCCCGAAATGCGGAGCGGCATTGCACTGTTGCAAGCAGTGCGCGCACTTCGAGCCTTCCACCCGGTTTCAGTGCCTCAAGCCGATTCCGGTGCGGATTGCAGTGAAGGACGCTGCCAACGAATGTGAACTGTTCAAACAGCGCGTGACCGTTGCCCGTGAAGCGAGCAACGGCGGCTCAGCCGTTCCGGCATCCAATGGGCTGCCCAAAGTTCCCGAGCCTCGCTCGCCCAACGACGCCCGCGCGGCTTTCGACAATTTGTTTAAGAAGTAGTCTCAATCCGCTTACACAAATAAAAAAGGCGCCGGCCAACCGGCGCCAAGGCGAGGACCGCTTGCGGAGGTCAGAACTTTTTCAGGCAGGCGGTGACGAGTTCACCATCTCCCGCAAAAACAGATATTCAGGCGACGGCTCGCGTGGCGCCAGTCGCGGCGCGCGCGACGCTGCCTCTTCGACCGTCGTGTAGGTGAGCCGGAAACGCGCGATCACCTCGTGCATCTCGCTGCCGAGCAGGGCGTACCGGCGCGTCGCCGGCCGCTTCCCAAGAGCCGGCGTTTTCTCGACCGGTTGAAACTGCACCTCGTACTCGGCGGCGAGCGCCTTCAGTGCGTCGGCCTGCACCCGGTGCACCACTCCCAGTAGCAGGCGCGCGTTTCCGGCGCTCCAACGGTACGTCAAAAGCTCACAAATGATGCATTCGTCGCCGGAATCCAGCCGGTAGTACTTCCCGGCTTCGAGCGAGTCCGGATGGTCCACAAACGTCAGTTCAACCCGAAGCGCCCGCTTCGTGTCTTCAAGAATGCTTCCCGCGGCGGCAATTTGCAGCCCGCTCACCGCGGTCATGATCGCAGTTGACGTCTCCATGCACTTCATTATGCGGGGGAGACGAACCGGTTCCCATCAGGGCTTAACAGTACTTGGAGGGGGAAGTTTCAGTACTTTTGGTTTTCTGGTACCGCGTCAAGCGTCCGAGTAAGCCACTTGTAATGAATGGCTTACGGACGACCCCGGAAAACACCCGAGTACTTGAGGCCCTATAGGCCTATCTGCTCTTATCTTTGGCGCGCTTTTCGTAGCCGATCCGGATCCCGCAAGTCCCGCCGAAAACCACCCTCGACCCGTTCTTGAGCGGCTGTGGTTGCCGCGCCGGGATTCGCTTCTTGTCGAGCATGGTTCCGTTCGAACTGCCGAGGTCCACCACGAACAACCGGCCGTCCTTATTCAGGATCTGCGCGTGGAAGCGCGAGACCATGCGTTCGGCGTCGCGCAGCACGACATCGTTTTTCGCGCCGCCATCTTCAGCAATGGCGCCGAGGCTCAGCACCTCCTGATCGATGTTGAACCGCTTCCCTTTATCGAGCCCCTGCGTGATCTCGAGATAAGGATCCTTTTTCCGGCGCGAGAGCGCGAACCAGCCCGCCATGGTGAGGAACGCGGCGCCGAGACCTGCGCCGCCCAACACGAGCACTGAATTCCAGCGGTTCTTGGCCGCATCCAGGCGCTGCCTGAGTGCCGCCGCGCGCGGATCGCCGGGCATTGCCCTTTCGGCGATGGACAGAGCCTGGTCGGCCCCCGCCACGTTGCCGGCGGCAAAAGCGGCGGTGGCTTTCGACATCGCGTCGTCGTAGGTCTGCTGTTTTTGCGCCTGCTCGGCTTGCTGCTTCTGTTGGTTCTGCTGCTCCTGCGCGCTCTTGGCGCGATCGGCGTCGATCTTCGCCTGTGCGTCCTTGCGTCCGTTGAAGGCGGGCAGATTGTCCGGATCGAGCACCAGAATGCGATCGAAGATCTCCACCTGCTGTTCCGGCGATTTCGCCGTCAGCGCCTGACCCATCAACCCGGCCACCTGCTGCTTCTTCGCGTCTTCCTGCGCTTTCGACCTCTTCTGCTCTTCGAACTGCTCCTTTAAAGCCTTCTCGGCCGCGCTCGCCCCCGGATTGGCGGGCGTGGGTGCAGCCGGAGCGGGTGCTGCGGGAATGGCTGCCGGCGGCGGCGTCGCGGTCGCCGTTACCGGCGCGCTGTTTTTCGTGTGGCCGAGCACCTTGGGAACCGTGATCACCCGCGCGCTGCGGATGTCGAGATTGGCGTCCTCATCCGGCGAGTAGAACGCCATCATGCCGGGCGTGATGCGCGCTTCTTTCTTCGGGTTCGCGCCTTCGGTCCGCGAGTCCGCCACGTCGGCCACCAGCGATCCGTCGATCCAAACCAGCAGGCGCCGTTCGAACGCGGCCACGGTCACCATCATGTACTGCTTCTCGGTTCCCATTCCCCTGGCGCCTCCGCCGAGTCCGGTGACGGCGCCGGCGCTGCCCGGAGTGAGCGAAATTTCGTACCCGCTCCCGAGCCCGCCTGCGTCGCCGCGCAGCAAGAGCGACAGGCGCTTTTTCTTCGAGTTCACCCGAACGGCGGATTGGAAAACCAGGTTGTCGTACGCATTCACCGATTCGAGCTGTCCGGGACCGCCCTCGCCATGAATGGCCCCGCCGCTCACCGCCCACTTCACCTCTTTCGCTTTGCCTTTCCCCAGCGGAATGATGCCCAGTTTCTTCCCGCCCGGCTTAGGCTGCGTGCCGGTCGACTTCCACCCCGACAGGTCGGACCCGTTGAACAGGCTCTGCGGCGTGAGCGGTTTCAGGCGCAAATTGCGGAACTCCACCTTGCCGCCCCTGTTCGACTGCAGCTGAATCAGGCCCGCCTGCCCGGCCAGCCCGCTTGCGCTCGCCAGCGTGCGCCCGCCGCTGCGAACCACCAGCGAGCCGCCTGAACATTCGATTTCGAAAGGAGTCCACTGCCCGGCCGCCGGTCCGCCCGGAGGAGCCTTGGCATGGCCCGCAACCGACCCGGACGGCGGATCCCCCGCGCCCGTGCCGAGCGGGATTTCGTAGCCGGTCTCCTTCGGGTTGCCGTCCCGCGCCGCGCGCACCACCAGGCTGGCTTTTCCATTCTGAGCCGACCGCAAATCGAACCGCAGAAGGAAATCGACAAACGCCGCGTTCGTCCGGATGTATCCCGAGCCGCTGCCGTCCATCACCAGCGCGCCCCCGGCGGCCGACCATCCGCTGCCGGATTCGGCCGTCCAGCCCGCGTTCGACTCGCCGTCGTGCAGCAGGATCCAGCCCTCGTCGATTTCGTTCCGGGGCAACGCCGCCACGATGGCCAGACAACAGGCCAGCGTCAAAGCAACGGTTCCGGTCAAAGGCGCGCGCATGAGTCTCAAGGTCTACGATTGTACGATGCCGAACGTCAGACCTTCTCCTTCCCGGTAAGTCACGGCTTCGCCGCCGTCCGCGGCAGCCGCCTGCACTTTTTCCTCGCCTGCATCGTAGGCGATTTGAATCGTCTGTCCGCCCTGCACCTCGCCCGATAGAATAATCCCGGCGAGCGGCGACAGCACAATCTGTTGAATGGTCCGCTGCACCGGGCGAGCGCCGTAAGCGGGGTCGTAGCTCTGCTCGGCCAGATAGCGCAGCGCCTCCGGCGTCACGTCCAGGCCGACTTCGCGGTCTTCGGCCAGCTTCCTCTTCAGCCCGTTGATGCTCTTCATCACGATCGACTCGAGCTGCGGCTCGCCCAGCGAGTTGAACGTCACCACCTGCCCGATGCGGTTGAACAGTTCCGGCCGCAGCGACCGCTTCACCACTTCGAGTATGACTTCCTTCCGCTTCTCGAGATCGTCCGTGGTCTCGATGGCTTCGCGCACGCCGAGGTTCGAGGTGAAGATGATCATCGTGTTCGAGAAATCGCAGAAGCGGCCCTTGGCGTCCGATAGCCGCCCCTCGTCGAGCACGCCGAGCAGCAGGTCGAGAATCTCCGGGTGCCCTTTTTCCACCTCGTCGAACAGCACAATCGAGTACGGATTGCGGCGTACCTGCTCGGTGAGGAACCCGCCTTCGTCCGATCCCACCAGGCCCGGGCGCGACCCGATGAGGCCGGCTACCGACGACTTGTCCTTGTACTCGCCCATGTCGATGCGAATCAGCGCGCTCTCGTCGTCAAACAGCGCTTCGGCGAGCGCCTTGGCCAGTTCCGTCTTGCCGACGCCCGTCGGCCCGACGAACAGAAAGCTGTTCGGCTTGCGCCCCGGCTGCAAATCGGCCCTCATCCGCCGCGCTGCCTCCGACACCGCCACCACCGCATCATCTTGCCCGAACACCCGCTCGCCGATGCGCTCTTCCATCTTGAGCAGGCGCTCGCGCTCGCTTTCGAGCATGCGGCTCGACGGCACGCCGGTGCGCTCGGCAATCGCTTCGGCCACATGCTCCGGCAGCACCGTATCGGGCACGACGATTTCGCCGGGACCCTGCTTTTCGAGATCGGCCAGCTGCTCTTCGAGATACTTGAGCGAGCCGTAGCGGATTTGCGCCGCGGCGGCTACATCGCCCTTCGATTCGGCGGCCGACAGCGCGACGGTCTGATCCTGAATCGCCTGCTTGGTCTTTTGCAGCAGATCGAGGTTCGACTTCTGCTTGTTCCACTGCGCCACCAGCTCGTTCACTTTCGGCTCGAGCGCCTCTACATCCTTGCGCAGAGCGGCCGCGGCCTTTTTCGCCTGCGGCGTTGAAGCCGTGGATTCCACCGCTTCGAGTTCCGCCTTCTTGCGCAGTAATAAACGCTCCTGCTCGTCGATGTGATTCGGCTTGGACTCCTTCTGCATGCGGATGCGGGCCGTCGCCTGATCGATCACGTCGATGGCTTTATCCGGGAAGAAGCGGTTGCGGATGTACCGGCGGCTCAGCTTGATGGTGGCTTGCAGCGCGTCGTCGGTGAGCTTCACGCCGTGATACGCCTCAAAGCGCGGCCGCAGCCCGCGCAGCAGCACCATCATCATCTCGTCGCTCGGCTCTTTCACCGTCACCAGTTCGAAGCGCCGCGCCAGCGCGCCGTCCTTCTCGATCTTTTCGCGGTATTCGTCGTGGGTGGTTGCGCCCAGGCAGCGAAGTTCTCCGCGGGCGAGCGCCGGCTTGAGAATGTTCGCCGCGTCCATGCCGCCTTCGTTCCCGCCCGCGCCCACCAGCGTGTGCAGTTCATCGAGGAAAAGGATGATCTCACCCTTGCGCGCGCGAACCTCGTCCACAACCCCCTTGATGCGCTCCTCAAACTCGCCCCGGTACTTCGCTCCAGCTACCATGCCGGTCAGGTCGAGGCTCACCACTTTGCACTTCTTGAGCGACTCGGGAACGTCGCCGCCCGCAATGCGCTGCGCGAGTCCTTCGGCGATGGCGGTTTTCCCCGTACCAGGGTCGCCCACGAGAACCGGATTATTCTTGCTCTTGCGCAGCAGCGTCTGAATAATCTGCCGGACCTCGTCGTCGCGCCCGATCACCGGCATCAGCTCGCCCTTGGCCGCTGCCGCGGTCAGGTCCCGGCCGTATTTGTCGAGCATGCGCCCAGCCGCCGCTGCCTTCGGTGCGGCGCCTCCACCCGGCGCCGGCGGACCGAGCGTCTCGCTCGTCGACTCGCGCGTCTCCACCGCCTTGTCCACCGCCTGCTTGGTGACGCCCGCCTGCCGCAGGTCCGACTTGAGCCCTTCCTCGCCCACCTCGACCGCCGCCATCACCATGTCAATCGGCTCGGCGCGTTCGGCGCCGCGGCGCGTCATCATCTCAAACGATTTTTCGATCAGGTTCCGCAGCGCCGACGAAGCCGTGGGACGCCGCCCCGGCTCGAGCTTCTGGTTCTTCTCCTTGTTGAGGCGCGTGGCGAAGGTGTCGAGCAGCGCGCCGGCCGCCACGCCCGATTTTTCGAGCATCGCCGCCAGCGGGCTCTCCTGGTCGAGCAGCACGTAGAGCATGTGCAGCGGCGTAATCTGCGCCTGCTGACGCTGTTCGGCGAGAATCCGTGCCCGCTCGAGCGCTTCTTCGAGCTCGTTCGATATCTTATCGAGGTCAATCGCCATGCTAATCTCCTAAACGAAATTCGGCGCGCATTTTTTATTCGAGCCGCCGGCGGCGGGGCGGGGGAGGCGGAGCGTCGTCTCCCGGATTCTGGTCGAAACGCGGGCGCGGCGGCGCGGGTGGCGCGTCGGGCGTCCGTTTGAATATATCCCATGGCGCGCGCTTCGGCTCCTGAGACGGCGGCCCCGGCGGTTCCGGCGGCGGCGGTGGCTGAACCCGGCGCGGAGGTTCGGGCGGTGGCGGCGGGGCCTGCTGCTGCGCCCCGGCGTAGGGAGGCTCCGTACGCTCCGGTCCGCGAACCACTTCTCCACGGGTCTCCACCCGCTGCATCGGCTCCACCCGCGGCGTCGATTCCTGAGCCCGCTCCGGCGCGTAAAAACGATGCCGCGAAAACAGCAGCGCCGTACGAATCGGATGGTGCGACGGAACCGCCACGCGAATGTCGGTGATCGTCGGAACATCCGGTGCTTCGAAATCGAATTCGAAATTCACCTGTCCCGGCACCCGCGACTCGCTCGAGAGGTTGATCGGCGCCCTCTGGAACCCGCTGCCTTCGTTGATCCGGATCTCGGCCGGAATGCGCGTCCCTTTTTCAAACACCGCGCCCGCCTCGCCCACCAGAACCAGCCGGTACTTGTCGCGCCCCTCCAGCCGCAGTTGGCTGAAGAAGGTGAGCATCTCGCTGCCCATGCCCTGCACCCGGCTCGGCTTCGCGGCCAGCTTGTACAGCATGTTGCCGCCCCGGTCGAACACGAAGTTCATCGCCTCGAGCGTGTCTGAAACGTGGAAATCGAGGTACTTGCCTTCAAGCGCCTGTTCCAGCTTCTGCAGCGAGCCGAGCGTCGCCATCGCCGACCTCACCTCCACCCCGAGATCGTTCCCGATGGCCAGGCTTCGCGTGGTCTTCAGCAGCTGCTTCTGCTGCTCGATCAACTGAATAAAGGAAGTCTCGCCCGCTTCTTTGAGCGTGTTGTAGTAAGCCTGCATGCCGGGCGTCAGGTCGAAGTAAACCGCCGCGGTGTGGAACAGCCGCCGCAGGCGCCCGAAAAACCGCTGCGGCGGCTGCGCGGAATCGAGCAGTTCGTAAATGCAGTCCTGTAGCGCCCCGACGATGCGGTCGACAAAAGCCACCGTCTGCGAGTCCACCTCAGTCTGTATGCCGCGCTCGGTGAACAGGATCATGTACTCGCGCATCGCGCGGTGCAGTTCGGCGTAGCGTTCGGTGAGAAATGTCGCCTGCTCGACAATGCGGCGATAGCCCGCGGCAAGCTCGCTGTGCGCGGTCATCGTGGTGCAAGGCGGGATGAACTCGGGATTGCGCTCGTATCCGGTGCCGTAGCGCTGTTTCCGCAGCTGCGCGCACGCGAGAGCATTGCCCGCCTGATCCGGCGCCGTGAGAAGCGCGATGCGGTAGCGGTAAGCGCGCTCGGTCTGCATCTGCGGGTTGAACTCGTCGCGCTCGCCGCCGACGGCTTCCTTCTCGAGCGGCTCGGTGACCACGTGAACCACCGGCTCGGCGACGCCTTCGAGGTCCGCCTTGGCGAAAGTTCGTTCCACCGGACGTCCGGGCGATATCTCCACCACCGCTCCTCCGCCCGTGATCCCGCGGCACTGCGATACCGTCACCGTCAGGCTCTGCTCATCCTCGCGAATCACCACGATCGGATCGTGCTTGGCCGCGCCGCGCTCGATCTCCGCCAGCCGCGGCCCGCCGCCCACCAGCCCGTACTGATGGCCGAGATAGCGCAGCATCCACAACACCAGCGAATCCACGTAGCGCTCCTCGCGCAGAAAGTGGTCCGGCGTGAGGAGCATGCCGTGCTCCCAGTTCACCGAGTTCAGATTCAGGTCGTTCGGATTCATCGGGTCTCCTTGGCGGGTTGAGGCTGCCAGATCCAGTGGCCTTTCTCATTTTGTGCGCCGGCGCGCTTGAACGCATCATCGAGCGGGCGCGAAGATGCGAGAAACAGTCCCTTTTCTTCCGGCCCTTCGCGCAGGTAGAACTGAATTCCGCAGGTCCACTCGGCCAGGTGAGCGGCGTTTTCGGGCGCGAACGTGCCCGTGCACAGCAGCGGAAAATAGAACGGAAACAGCTTTAAAGTCGCATCCTGAATCAGGGGATGGAACAACTGCCGCGCCCGGGCCTTCACCGCGTCGAGCGGACAGTCCGACAGCGCGACGATCACCGGACCAAGCCCCAGCACTTCGCCGAGCATCGCGTCCGCGGCTGCGTCGCCTTTTGAAACGGCGAAAATCTGGTTCATCATCGGCCGCGGCATCTCACCGATGTCGAGGTTGGTGAAATCCTCCACTGTCCAGAGCGTCGGCGGTTTCCGCTCCGGCCAGTAGCCGAGGCCCCAGTCCACACCCCACTCCGGCGCCTTGGCCGCGAAGATGTGGCCCGAGTTGCCCAGGTTGAGCTGGTTGTACTGCAACAGCGCCGTCAGGTGATGGCCGGCCAGCAGGGCGCGTGCTTCTCCGACCAGCGCCCGGACAAACGACACCAGAGCGGCGCGCGGCTCCGGTTCGAGCGGGTACGCATACGGCAGCGTGTACAGGCGCCATCCGTCCGGCGACGGCTGAGATTCGATGCGAAATTGAATCGGCGGCGGCATGATCAAAGGGTCGGATACAGCATCTCGCGATCGCGCAGGGCGTGGACCGCAGCCTCGAGCAGCGGCTCGATTTCCGCCTTTCCCCACAGCAGAACGCCGCTGTCGGCGCGGCTTTCGGCCAGGTAGGCGCCGAACAGATTCAGGCACTTTTCGCGAAACTCGCCCGGCGCGGTCAGGATGTCACTGGAAGTGAAGAGCGGAACGGCAAACGGCATTCCGCCATACTGCGGGTCGTTCTTCAGTTCGGCCGCGAACGTCTCTTTGCTCGCCGCCAGAAATGGATCGCGCAGCGAGTAGGTGAATTCGATCTCGGCCTCGACGTTCAGGTTCTTGAAAGCCGGATTGGCGAGCGCCTTCTTGGGCAGGCGGAAATCGGGCGGCTTCGTCTCATCGGTCTCCGGCAGCCAGACCAGCATCATCGCGCCGCAACCGAAAAAAATGTCGAGCTGCTTGGCGCCTTTGTTCTTGGCCATCCAATAGGCGATGTTCTTGGTCGCGTTGCGGATCTTCGAGGCGTCCCCGGAGGCCACCATGTGCTGCAATTCCTTCTCGCTCGGCGGGCGGAACAGCGGCTGCGACGGTTGCGCCAGCAGCCCGATAATCGGATTGAACTCCAGGCTGTGCCGCAGCATCGGCTCGTGCAGGTCCGGATAGATGAAGTCGAAGTTGACGAAATTTTCCTGCCGCCACTTCAAATTTTTTTTCAGAGCCGCGCCGAGCTCCGCCACCAGCGCAATCAGCCACTGCTTCTCGGCGGCGCGCATCGGATACCCGCTCACCGGCATCCAGTAGAGCGCCGACCCGGCGAGTTGATTGGCGCGCCGGAAGGGAAAGCACGGATGTTTCTCGTAGGGCGACTGCCGGTGGTGTTGCGTGTCGGTGAGTTCGGCCATGGTTACTGGATTCCGGGCAGCGTATCCGGCGGAACGCTCAACTCGATGCCCACCGCCGGGCGCGCCGCGCGCACCTCCGGATGAATTCCCTTGATGTCGCTGCGCGCCGCTTCAATCGCGATGCACAGCGCCGCCGCCCGATTCTTGAGCCCGGCCAGCAGCTTGTTCTGCAGCGTCTTCAGCTTGGTTTCGATGGCCTTGACATCCGTCGCGTTTACGCTGATGTCGGTCTTCGACATGCGGATGGTCACGTCCGCGCCGATTCCGGTGAAGCGGAACGCGTAGGCGCCGCATTTCTGAATCTTCGTCTCGAAAAGGTCGCCCGAGTTGATCATCGTCGCGGTCGGGCACAACCACGTCACCGACGCAACATCCGTCCGGTTATAAGGACCCACGCAGAGCGTCATCTCACCGCCCACCATGGTCTGCATCAACAACCCCGTATGCACCCGCGTGGTCACTCCGGCAATGACTTCCATCTGGTTGCCGGCGATGATCTGATTCTGATTTCCGGCGATCTTGATCACTTCGTTGGCGGCATACGTGCGCGTAATATCGCCGGTCACCAACTGGTTCAGCGTGCCGTGATTGAACACGTCCTCCTTGAAGCTCGACCCAACCAGTAAGCCCATGGCCGGCGAGAACCGGTCGCCTGCGATGCCGACACGCGTTTGCGTTTTCACCTTCCCGTCAAAAACCGGCATGGATCCTCCTTATCCGATCTCCCTCAGAAACTGCGCGCACTTCATGTGAACCGTCCCGCCGGCGTTGATGTGGATGTCGCCGTCGGAATGCAGCAGCAGTCTCGACCCGCCGTCGAACAGCGACACCCGAACATGGTGCGGCGTGGCCATGATGATCGCTTCGTGGCCGTTCTTGTCGTCCATCACCACGCGATTGCCGCTCTTGGTGACAATGCGCTTCACGTTGTTGTGCTCGTAATCGTTGCCGAAAACGTCGTCCGTCGGCGGCGTGTGAACGCCGTTCCACATGCTGCCGATCACGATGGGGCGCGACGTGTCGCCATATTCGAAGCTCACCAGCACCTCGTCGCCGACCTCGGGCAAAAACATGATGCCGCGGTCCTGCCCCGCGTAAGGCGTCATCACGCGCGCCCATAGCCAGGGCTCCTGCTCCCACGGAAACTGCACTTTCACCATCCCCAGGTGCTCCGTGTCCCCGCTCTCGAGAACGCGGGCGACCATCACTCCGGGATGCTTCGGCATCTCCGGGCGGTTCCAGGCAAGCGCCTCGCCGGTGAACGGCGTGGCCACGAATTCGTTGTGATAGCCGTCCGGCAACCAGCGGTGAACCACTTTCAAAACACCCCAGTCGCCCGCGAAATCCACGTCGCCCTGAATGGTCAACTTCTCACCCGGGCGAATCGCCGCCTCGCGCGATTGGCCGATTCCATGAACCTGCGACAAAGCCGACCGCCGCGATTCCAGCTCCACCTCGTTCTCAAGCGCACCCTGGCTGCGGCTCATAAAGGGATCGGCAATCGTACCCCGCCAGTGTCCGAGCCCGAGACGCGCCGTCACGCCCGAAGCCAGCGAAGCGGCGGAAGCGGGACCGAATTGCCCCGGCGTATGCAGATTGTTCACGCCGTAGCTCAAAAACTGGCTCCGGTCATAACCGGTGGCCTGGAAGATTCCCGGCGACATGCGGCCGGCCAGGCGGAAATCGCTCAGCCCGCTTTCTTGCCGCCAGGTGACCGATGTGCCCCCCGCGATGAAGTGGTCAAGCGCTTCCACGCCGTCCCCAACCACCCGGAGCGACATTCCAAAACGGTCCGCCATGCGGTGGAAAAAGCCGAAGTCCGTCTCGCCGATTTGCAGCATGCCGATGTCGATGCCGCGCGGGCCGGTTTCCTCATAGCTCTTGTGAAAGGTCAGGCTCGAAAAGCCGGTCAGCTTCTCCAGATGGCCGCTCAGCTTCTTCGGGGCGTGCGTCCGGTTCTGGGGCGTCAGGTCCATCGCGATCGATTTCGATACCGCGTTCATGCGCAGCACGTACGATCCGTTCAGCTCGTAGTTCAGGTCCACCGCCGAAAGCCAGCCCTTGAACAGCGCCAGTTCCACGCCGCCCGAGTCCACCGCTTTTACATCGAACAGTTTCCCGATCCAGTTTTCGATTTCAAACCGCAGGTCGGGCGACTGCCGGTACGTGCAGCGGCAGGTGGCGTGCGCATTGAGTTCGTAGACGATCTCCGCGTCCACGAGAATCGCCCCCAGGCTGCGGACGTTGACGTCCACTCCATCCACTTGAATTGTCAGAAATGCCGGGTTCATGCTGCTGACGCCCCCAAATAGGAATTGAGTCCCAGTCGCGAGTTGAGCTCTTCGACGCCCAGGCGCGGAGCCTTCGTCCGGTCCTCGATGCTCCACGCCACCGAATACCGCTGGTGGCAGGGAGTCAGCAGGTACAGCACGGCATTCAGCAGGTAAAGCGGGTCGCCCTCCTGAAAGCGGTAATACGTGTCGAGCGGAACCGGCCCGATCACCACTTCGATGTGCGCCAGGTCCTCCACCCGGTCGCCCGCGATCAGGTCCACTCCCAAACGGCTGCTGGTGTCTCCGAGCAAGCTCAACTGATCCTCGTTTAGATAACGAAATCTGGGCTTGCGTTTAAACGTTTCGAKCGGCAAATCGAGCATCCAGTGCAGCGCGAACCGCATTCCGTACTCTTTGCCGGCCAGCGACTGCAGGCTCGGCAGCAGCACGGCCAGGCGATACCAGGTTTCCTGCGGCCAATGTTCCGGGTTCAGCCCGAACAGCGCCATCCACCGCGCGCAGGCCGCCGGATTGTTGGGCCCGATATCGAAAAGCCGCGCCCCTTCGTGCAGCCAGTGAGCGGCTTTCTGATAGGCGTCGTCCACCACGCTGACGATCTCGCGCGTGCCCGCCTCGGCTTCGCCGCCCGAATCCCAACACGCCACCGGCAGGCTGTGGAAGTAGCCCAGCCCGGCGATTTCGAGTTCGATCTCCTGCCCGGGCGTGAGCGGCGTTCCCGGCGCCGGCTTCTGCGATTGCACCCAGCGCGACGGCAGCCCCCGGCCCGCCATCCGCAGCGTGATGCGCGAGGGCGAAATGTTCAGCGAGGCGAAGATCTCGAGCGACGAGTTCAGCGTGTGGCGGAAGCCGTAATGGCTCACCGCGAGCTCCGGCATGATGGGCGCGTCCGTCATGCTTCCTCCCACTTCGCCTCAACCCTCAACTCGACATCGTGCAACACCCGCTTTTCGAGCTGCGCCCGGAGTTCCTCGATGAGGTAACGGATCTCGATCTCGGGGTCGGAAAAATCAGACCAGCGCACGTGCAGCGTCACCTGCTCCACCCGCCGCAACGCGCCGCTCGCTCGTTCGAGCCCGCTGCGGATGGTCGCGTCGTGAACCCGGCGGTCAAAGCTCTTTACCACCGCGTACAGATCGCCCCGCGTCACCACCCGGTCGCGCGAAAGCAGCGCCGCCGCAAAGCGCTCCTCGGCTTCGGTGTACCGCTCGCTGCCCGTTCCGCCCGCCGCCGACGTGATATTGGCCACCTGAAACCGCCCGGGACCATCCCCCAGGCGGATGCTGTTGATCTTCCCCGGACCCACCGTGTTCGCCGCCGGTCCGGCGCTGATCCACATCCGCAGGTTGGCGTACGATTGCGGCTTGCCGTCCGGCCAGCGCGCCGGCGTGAGCTCGATTCGCCCGTTGCGAATCACATAGCGCCCGGCGTTGGGGTCGGTGGAAGGCTCGGTCGGCAGCAGATAAGGCGTCTCGTTTTCGCCGATTACCGAAAGCGGGGCCACAAAGTGCCACTCGGTTCCACCCTCGCGCCCCACCGGAATCGACGTGCCGTGCCGGTCGAAATACACGGTCTGATTCAGGCACTCGACGTTCGACACGGTCACCGCATGCAGCGTCACGCCGCCGATGCCCGTATGAAGCGGCGGCAGCCCTTTGGGAAACTGTATGCGGATCCAGGTCCGGGGCACGGCGAACAGATTCGCCGCTTCGCGTCCGAACACGCGCTGCAGCGCGCCCTCCATGCCGCGCGGCATCCGGCAGGTCAATGCGCGCGAGGGCGGCATCGGCGGCAGCACGTACACCCGACCCGCGTAAAACCCCGGCGGCAGCGGCGGCAGTTCGTTCAACGGATCCGCCTGCGCCTCGCCGCCATTGGTCTCCGGAACCAGCCAGCGCAATTGCCGGACCCCGGCCGCGCCGGCGTGCGGCCGCAGAATGCCTGGTCCCGCAAAATCGCCCGCCGGCGAAGCCAGGCACCAGGTCTCCTGTTCGAGCGTCGCCTGTATCGGGCGCGCGTCGGGCGTCATGTCGAAATAGAAACTGTGGTTTGACAGCGATCCGCCGCGCGGCATGTCCACCGCCAGATACAGCGCCGGATTCGGCCCGAGATTGGTCTTCAGAGCCTCGAGCGACGGACGCGCCGCCTGCAGGCTCTCGGGCATCTCGATTCCCGGCATAAGCCGCAGCGCCCCGTCCTCGTACGTCAATCCGAACGCGATCCGCGCTTCCGATACCGCAATCGACGCGTCGGCGGCAAAGCTGATCTTCGCCCCGCTCGCCGATTCGCCCACCAGCGTCGATCCTGCTTCGATCAGCGCCGTGCCCGCCGCGCCCCCGAACCGCACCACCGCCTGCGCCGGACGCGCCATGCGCTTTTCGATGCCGAGACCGGCGATCAACTCGTCGAGCAGGCCAAGCCGGATGCGTTCGGTGTCTGAGTAGAGCGCCTCGAGTTGCTGCGCGAAACTGCGGAACAGTACGGCGAGCACCGGGTCGGTGACCTCGGCCGACACTCCGTATTCACGGAGCCGCTTGCGGAAGTCGTCGCGAAGCTTCCGGTCGATTTCAACGGCCGTGGGGCTGGGAAAGGGCATAGGATTCTAGACGGCGCGGCTCACGAGGAGCCGAGTTTGCGCGTGTACGTGCGTCCGGGTTCCGCGTTGTCGGCGAGCGTCAGCACGTATTCGTCGACATCGGGATTGGCGCCCGGCTCGCGCGTAATCGAATCGAGCCGGTACCGCCGGATCTCCAGGTTCTCGAGCGCCGCGTTGATGGCGCGCGTGGCCTGCGCGAGCCCCTCCGGTTGCAGCCGCATGCGCTCGAAAAAGTCGCGGACGCCAAATGGCGCGCACCCGGCCCACGACGAGGACGGCGTTCGCGCCATGAGTTCAATCAACTGCAATACCGCTTCCGGCTCGTTCGTGCGGCGCAGAAAGGCGCCCTCGAGCCGCAGCGGGAAGGCCAGGAACGAAATGCTTCACCTCCCGGGCAAGGGCGGGTCGGGCCCGCCCCGGTAGCGGCTGCTAGTTGCTGATCGTGATCTCCTGGAAATTCTGCTGGTTCATCACCGGCTCCAGGTCCATCACCAGCATGTGGTTCAGGCTCGGCAGATCGCCGTTGGTCTCAACCGGCGGGTTCGACGTCTCGAAGTTCGAGATCCAGCCCTTGAACTTGTACGAGCACAGCGCGTCCTCGTGCTTGTCGTCTTTCCAGAACTCGATCTTGATGTCCTTGATCTTGTCCCGCGTCACCACGTTGGCCAGGTCGAAAAATTTCTTCAGCGCCGAGTTCGGGAGATTCTTGTCGTCGTGAAAATCGGCCCACACGCGGATCCGCGTGCGCAGACTGCCCATTTCGGGCATGCCGGCCCGGTCCTTCGCGGTCTGGAAAATGACCTGCGAGCTCACGGCGTCGAACTTCGTGCCGTCGATCGTAACGGTGCTGCGATAAGGTGCTGCCATGGTCTTGTCCTCCTGTTCGGCTCGCTAGTTGCTCAATTTGATGTCGCTGAAGTTCTGTTGGTTGAGTGCCGGCACCAGGTCCAGAATCAGCATGTGATTCAGGCTCTGGTTGGCGAGGTTCGGATCGCTCAGCGTGTTTGCGTCGCCGTCGCCGCTGGCGCCGAGCGGGTGCGGATTGGACGTCTCGTAACGGCCGATCCATCCCTTGAACGCGTAGCTGCACAGCGCGTCCTGATGGCTGTCATCCTTCCAGAACTCGACCTTTATGTCTTTGATCTTGTCGCGCGTCACGACGTTGGCCAGGTCGAAAAACTTCTTGACCGACGAATACGGCAGGTTCTTGTCGTCGTGGAAGTCGGCCACAACCCGGATGAAGGTCGTGAGCGACCCCATCTGCGGCATGCCGGCCCGGTCTTTTTCCGTGTAGAACTTGACGGCCGTGGACACGGCGTCGAACTTGGTGCCGTCGATGGTGACGGTGCACCGGTAAGGTGATGCGGCCATGCTTCAATCCTCCCTAATTGCAGATCGCAGAAATCCGATCGTCTAGTGAATCTCGGTCTAAAAAAGTTTCCGGAACCATCGGCGGACGGCTCCGAGCGCCCCTTCGGGCTCGGAGCCGGCTTCCGGTTGGCTGCCGGCCGCGGTTGAAACAGCGGAGCGAACATCCTGGCTGGAAGTCCGCTCGGCGAGCGTACCGTCCGGCTGCAGTCTGCCCTCTGCAATCAACTGCGCTTTCAAGTGCAGTGGAAGGTAATCCGACGCCTTCCGCCCGGAAAGGTCCGGCTGCGCCGCCGCCGGTTCCGCCATTCGCGCCCCCGACGATGACGACATCGCCAGGGACCGCGCCCCGCGGAACTCCCCGCGGGGGGCGGTCCGAATGCCGTGAGCTTCGTTGATCGCGTCTCCGTCCTGTTCGGCCCTCTTTGCGGCATCGCCTCCGACAGGGAGCTTCAACTCCCCTGGACGGACATTTCCGCCCGTCTCCTCGTGATACCGGGCAGCCGATCCAGCGAAGTCCCGATTTCCGTCGCTCACTGCATCCCCTCCGCCTTGATTAACGAAATCCCGTCAGGATTTTTGCTCGCCACCCTTGGAAAATTCCGGAGTGTCGATTTTGAGAACGAATGTTTCGGCCGGGCCGGTGGGCATCACGTTGAGCGAAATGTCGCAAATGCCCTGCATCCGCTTGTTCGAATCCTTGTCCACCATCAGGTCGTAGCCGAGAATCGTGCCCTGCGCCACCTGCTCGTCGAGCAGGCGTTTCAGCGGCATTTCGATCGATTCATCCATGAAGTCGCGCGTCAGCACCTGCCCGGCTACCTGCAGCAGGTAGTGCCGGCAGCAGCGCTCCAGGTACCGCAGGATACGGTAAGAGGTGAAGAATTTCAGAACGCCGTAAGGATCCTCGGCCTGGGTCCGGCAGCCGAAGAAACACAGGTGATTGTCGGCGTCGCGGATGATCGGCACCAGTTGCCGCTCCATCGACATGTGCTCCATCTCGCCGATCAGCGGCTCGAACCGCACCTTGTCGACACCCGAGATCTGGCCGAAGCGGCTTCCCACCGGCCCCTGCGCGATGCCTTGTCCGTCGTCGGCGCGTGCGATCGCGCCCGCGAACACGAGCGACGGCGGTCCCCACAGGTCGTCGCCGTTGTCCGCCTTCTTTTCGAACCAGTGCGCCGCCCGCAGTTGCAGATAGCCCGAGCACACCACGTCGGCAGCCGCCCGGTCTTCCGGACGCTTCATGAACTCGTACTTGCCGCCCGGCAGGAAGTTGCGCTCCAGGTTCTTGAAGTTCTTCTCGTCGTCGACATCGGTGAGCAGCAGCATGCCCCACATGTTGGCGATGTCTTCGAACTTCTCCCGCACCGTCTGCGGAATCTGTCCCGGCACCACCAGGTTGCAGATGTCGTCGCGGAAATTGAAGTTGTCGTTCCGCTTGCGGCAGAAGTTCTCCACCGCCGCCACGTTCATCGAGAAGACGTCCTTCATCGCCTTGGCGTCGGCGTTGAGAACGTACAGCTCCACCGGCTTGCGAACCTTGCCGTCCATCACCTTCGAGTTCTCGAAAAACAGCTGCAGTTCCTTGTAGCTGCGCTCAATCGGCCGGATCTGCTGGAACAACTGATCGAGAAGCTGGTCGCGCATGCTCTCGGCGTTGTTGATCCGCTCCTGCAGCTTCTGCACCGTCTGCTCGTAGGTATCCTCCACGCTGAACAGCGCTTCGAGATCGAGCAGTTGCTTTAGGAAGTCGCCCGCTGCCTGCCGCGTGAAAATCGAATCGATCGTCCGCGATTCGTCGAGCAATCCCGGATGGAGGTCGGCGAATATGTCCTGCAACAGGTCGCGTGCGGGGCTGTCGCCGAGAATCTCGGACGTGGTTCTGGTTTGCACCAATTCGGGCACTTTACTTTCCTCCTTCGCCGGTGATCTTCTTCAGATCTTCTTTCAGCTTCCCGAGCGCCTGAATGATCTCGGTCCGCTGCGTCTCGCTGTTCCAGGCGCGGCGCACGGTCGGCAGCTTCCACCGGTCTTTCAGCCGGTAGAGCAGGTCGATGTTGGCCTTGAGGTCGGCGATGTCGTTGCGCGTATAGCCGGTCACGTTGCCGTCCTCGTCGCGGATCTCCTGCCGCTTTTGCAGGTTCTCCGGATCGAAATCCTTCATCGACCGGAACTTCAACTCCGCCTTGAATTCGGTCTCGTCCGGACCCGCGGCGCCTTTGAAATTGATCTCCGGTTTGAATTTGGCGAAAGCGTCGTTGACGTCCTCCACCTTGGTCAAGTCCTCGTTCTCTGACGCGGCTTCCTTGCCCACGCGATTGAGCGTCATCGGCATCATCACGGCGGCTGTCGAGGTCGGCACCTTGCGTACCGATGGAGTCACGCCCTTGCGAATCACTTTTACTAACGGCATCGTTTCACCTCCTCAAAAAATCTCACGTGCGCCCGCCGCTACTCGGGGCGGCGCGGGTCCTGCTGCCGGTTGGCCAGCCTGGTCTGCCCCATGCTCAGCCCCGGGTTGACGATGGTCGCGTCGCCCGAACCACGCGGACCGAATCCGGCTCCCTGTACGCCGGTCTGAAATCCCGGCGGCGCGGCGCGCCCGGCAAATACTCCGTCCTTCACGCGCACCGCCGTATTGCTGTTGCTCCAACGAGCTTGCCCGGTTCCCGGAAGCGTCCCAATGTACTGATCCGCCCAGACCAGCCGCGGAATCCAGAACCACAGAATCAACAAAAACAGCCCCAGGCCGCAGAAAACCCCGATCGGCCGCAGAATCGGCGTCAGCCCCGAACCCGCCGGCAGTTTCAGCACGGCGGCGCTCTCTTCGGTGCCGCACTTGCCCGCGTACACCGGAATTCCCATTTGCGGCGCCTGCCACACGTATGGCGCCGAAGCGAGCGTCGCCCCGTCCTTGGTGCGCAGCTCGGCGGTAATCGGCAGCGTCAACCCGGCCAGCGACGCGCGGTCCGGATAAGGCGACGCGAAGGTCGCCGTCACCCGGTTGTTGAGCAGCGTCCGCGTGAACGAGAAAATCCGGCGCAGCGCCTCGTAGTCCGAAGCCATGTAGTATTTCCGGCTGATCCGCTTCAGCGACGCCTCGTCGATGTCGCCGCGCTCGCCGAACCCGATGCCTACCGTCGACACGGGCGAACGCTGCACCGCTGCCGCCGCCTGTTCGAGCCCCGCCGGACCCGCCAGCAGCCCCGCGTCGTCTCCCTTCAGCACCTCGTTGCTGCCGTCGGTGAGCAGAATCAGCATCGTCTCGAAGTTGTCGGCGGCCTCGGCCTGCATTCTCGGCAGCGCGCTTTCAATCGTCTCCAGCCCGAAGACCACCGACGAAAACAGCGCCGTGTTGTTCTGGTTGGCCGGCTCGGTCAGCGCGTCCACCTGCGCCATCGCTTCGCTTTTTGACCGCGCGAACACCGCGCCCGCAATCCGCTCCCTGACCTGATGGCTCTCAAACGGAACAATCGCCACCCGGTCCGAACCCTCCTCGAAATTGTCGAGAAACGTCTTCAGCGCCTTCTTGGCCGCCTCGAATCGCGTTTCGCCCGATTCGAGCCGCCGGTTCATGCTGCCCGAAATGTCGATCAGTACCAGCGCTGCCCGCCCCCGCACCTTGGCCGTCGACTCTCCCCCGGCGACGGCGTAAAACGGCGTCACCTCGTGGTCGCCCATCTTTACTTTGATCGCCGGCGCGAGCTTATCCGGCCCCGGCAGTTGAGCGCCCACCGGCCGGTTGCCGGCGTCCACCAGGTTCAGCTTCATACGGAAGCACGGTACCGTCGTGCTCGGCTCGCACGACAGCATTCGCACCGGCTCGGCGAACTCGAGCTTGTTTTGCGCGAGCGCCGTCACAGCGCACAGCGCCACGCCGATGATGGTCCGAGTGATCGTCTTCATGCGTCCTTCTTCGACACGAATTTCAGCGCCGAACGCCCCACCAGAAGATCGTCTCCGTCGCGCAGTTCCTGCGATGTCACCACCGTTTTTCCACGCACCCGCAGCACATACCGCGCCAGGCCCGCCTGGTTGTTGATGTCGCGGTGCCGCGCGATGTAAAACCGCCCTTCCTGGCTGAACACGATCGCGTGCCGCGGAGCGATGGCCGCGTCCGGGATGAAAACCTGCACGCCCACCGCGAAGGTCGTCTTATTCAGGTCGAGCGACTCCGACCCGATCAGGCACGAATCGCCCTGCTGGATCTCCCATTCCTTGCCCGCCCGTCCGAGCTTGGCCTGCGCCCGCGCATCGCCGCTCGAAACAAACTTGAGCACCCCGTCGCGCAGCAGAATCGGCGCCAGCGTGATCCCGAAACAGATGCCCACTCCGATCAGCACGTAACCGATGGCCTGCGTCAGGTCCGGCACCCGGCTGCCGAGTCCGTGAAACAGCATGCCGCCCACCGCCCCGCCGATCAATCCGCCCAGACACGCGTGCACCACGCGCATCTTGTTCGCCACCACCCAGCGCAGTCCAAGACCCAATCCGATCAACCCGCCCGCCAGCATCCACGACAGCAGGCGCGAGATAAACTCGTGCCCGCCGAGGGACTGCGTAATCGGCGCCATCGCCACTCCGCTGAGCGCGCCCGCCATCAACCCGATGACCCCGCCCATCAGCACATAGCGCGCCACCACGCGATTACCCGACCAGCGGTCGGAAAACGCCACCGTCAGGCAGCCGATCAGCAATCCTAAACAGGATGCCGCCACCAGGTCAGCCAGCCAGGACTCCTGGTTGGCCAGTACCGTTCCGGATAGCAGCGCCGTCAAGGCCCATGAAAACAGCCCCGCCATGCCGCCCACCAGACCCATGTAGTACAGCGTCTGATATAGACTCATTCAACCATTCCAAACGTGCCGTGGTAGTAAGCTTACCAGAACCTACAGAACACCGACATAACCCTCCGGGCTACTTCTGTAACTCGCCCACAACCCGGTCGATCTGCTCCAGATACTTTCGTGATTTTTCCGCCTCTGCCGTATCCGGATAAAGTTTGATCACCGTCTCGAAGTGCGGACGCGCCGCAGCCAGCAAACCCGCGTTCCGCGCCGCGTTGAACTTTTCCGAATACGTCACCCCCAGCGCGTAGTGCGAAAACAGGTCCGAATCGTCATACACGAGCGCCTGCTGGCAGTAGCCGACCGCCGCATCGTACAGCTTCAACTTCCGGCTGCAGTCGCACAAGCCGAAATTCGCCAGCAGCCGCAGCTCCTTCCAGATATCGGTCTGAGCCGCCCGTTTCTTGCGCCCCACGCCCGCCAGGTACCCGAGCACGTAGTAGTTCAGCTTGCCCGCCAGTTTCGAATCGAAATCGCTCAGCCGCAGGTACTCGCCGAACTCCTGTCGCGCCTCCTCGCATTTCTTCTGCTGATGCAGCGTCTCGCCCAGCCAGTAGTGCGCCTCTGGAGGCGACGGTCTCAGCCGCACGCTCTCCCGCCCGAATCTTTCCGCTGCCAGGGCGAGCGGCGACTTCGCCGACACCTGCGCCATCAGGCTCTGCGCCAGCGCGTTGTCCGGAGTGCGCCGCAGGCTCGCGTCCAACTGCCTCACCGCTTCGTCGAGTTCGCCGGTGTCGAGCAGCATGCCCCCGTAGCTCGCCCGCGCCTCGGAATAATCCGGGTCGATGTCGACCGCCGTCTGAAACGCCTTCTTCGCGTTCGGATAGTCGAACAACGCGCTCAAAACCCGGCCCAGATACAGCGCCGCCTGGCTGTAGCGCGGCTCGATTTCGAGCGCCTTCCGGAAGTGCGCCGCGGCTTTCTGATAGTTCTTCTCAAAACCCTTCTGGTAATCCTTCAGCCCCTCGTCGAACTCGTCGAGCGCCGCCTTCTTCCGCCGCGCCACGATCGAAATTTTGAGCGACACCGTGGTCTCCTGCCCCGGGTACACCGTCTCTTCCCGCGGACCGTCCGGTTCGTAGCCCATGTGCACGCCCTTCACCGTGTGCACGCCCGGCGTCACGCCCGGCACCCTCAGCGGCGCGCCCTTGTTCACCACGCCCTGCGAAGCGCCGTCGACAAACACCTCCACCCCGTCCATGTTGCTCTCCACCACCAGCGAGCCGAACTTCGGCGCCGCCAGCGGCGCGGGGCGCGCCCGCCCGGGATTGTAGGCGAGAATCATCCCCGGATCGAAGCTCCCTTTTTCCGCCGTCGGATTCTGCCGCGCCGACGTCTCCCGGCGCACGTTCACCCGGACATATTCGAACAACTCGTCCGCCGTCACCACCCCGTCGGCATTTTCATCGGCTTCGCCTTCCAGGCCCTTCTTCAAAAAATACGTGAACGCGCCGTGCCCGCCGCCCCAGATATCGCTCTCAAACGACTGCTCGCGGTCGCGCGACGCCGTCATCGAAAACAGCGTCGGCTCCAGGCTTCGTAATTTTCCGTTGATCTGCGGCGCGTCTGCTTCCGGCGTAATCGCCCCCGAGTGGCAGGCGTCGGTCCACAACACCTTCCACCGCGCCTGAATTCGCGTGCCGATCAGCTTGCCGAGTTCGTCCATCGGGTATGCCGTGCCCGCGATGTTGGACGGATCCACGTCGTACGGCGCCAGGTACGCCCGCCCGTTGGCGACAAACCCGTGCCCGGCGAAATAAATCACCACGCGGTCGTCCGGGCGCGCTACCGACGGCAGCCACGTCTCGAGCTCCTGCCGCAGGTTGGCGAGCGTCGCCTGCCGCCCGATCAGCCTGTGTACGTTCTCCGCCGGAAACTGCCCCGCTTCCGGACTGATGAGCGCCGTGTAAATCACCGCCGCGTCGCGCGCCGGATACTTCAACTGCCCTTTCGGCGGAAGCTTGGGATATTCCGAAACGCCCACCACCACCGCGTACGACCGCGGAATCTCCACCTTGCCCGCCCGCGGCGCCGACTTCGTGAATTCGAGATCGCGCGTCTGCTGCGCGCTGAGCGCCGCCGCCGCAAGCAGCAGAACCCATCCCGGTTTCATTTGTGCGCCACCCGGAACATATAGACGAGCGGAGCCTCGCCGCCCTCCTGCGCCACCACCGTTGTCTTCTCGCCCGCCTTCAGCAGCGTCAACTCGCGCGGCTGCATCTCGAGCTTCCCGCCGATCTGCGGCGGCAGGTCCGCCGCGTCGCTTACCGCCCGCGGCCCCGCCGACGCATCGATGCACTCTCCGCGCGCCCGGAAAATCGAATCGTCGCACCGCGGCGTCATGCGTTCCGGGCGCGGCGCTTGGGACGTTCCGGTCCCCAGATCCGCCATGCGCGCCGGACTCACAATCCAGTACACCAGTTCGTGCCCCGCCGGAGCCTCCAGCCGGAACCAGCCCAGGTCCCCGGCCGGCAGCAGATACTCGCGATCCTTCTCCACCCGGTTGTCGAGCCCCGTGTCCTGCTTGGGAAACAACTGCACGTAGCGCCCGCTTGTGGCGTGATTGGTCACGTACAGGTACCCGTTGAAATTCACCTTGAACCGGAACCGCACGTAATCGCCGTCTTCGAACACAAAGCCGGGATCCACGCGCTCGAACGACTTGCCCTTTTTCCGTTCAACGCTCACTTCGATTTTTTGCGGCGCAACCGCCCGCTTCGGAGCCTGCGCGAGCGCAACGGCGGCGCACGCGGCTGCATACAGCACCATGGTCCTGCTCATTTTGCACCCGCTTTGTTATTGGTGATTCAGCGTGATGTCCACCACCACGCGCGCATCCGTCACGCTGCCCGCGCCTTTGTTCACCACGTAGACGGCGTCTTCCTCACGGTTTGAAGACTTGGTGAATTCGAGATCGCGCGACTGCACTCCGCCCCGCAGTTGCCCCACCATCTCGTCATCCACCCGGTTGCGAGCCTCCACCGCGCGCAGCGTCCCGCGGCGCGCCAGCCCGTTGATCACTTCGTCGAGATCCGCCACCGGCGTCTTCGACAAAAGCAGGAACAGATGTTCCTCGCCCGCCTCCCCGGTGAAGGTGAAGTATTCGTCCTCGCCGCCCGGAACCTGGTATCGCCGCCCGGCGACAATCTCGTTGCTCTGCTGGTCCGACTTCGGATGCGGGAACAACGGCGTCCACGTCCCGCTCGTTCCGCTGCCGATGATGTACAGGTACCCGCGCTGGTTCCCCATCACGCTCACCCGGATCTGATCGCCCGATTTGAACGCGCGGTCCGGCCGCACTTCCGTCATGCCCGCCGGAGTCTTCAGCAGGATGCTGTAGCGCAGCCCCAGCAGCAGCGTGCCCTTCTGGCCGGCAAAGTGCGCCTCGGCGTCGGGCGTCGAGGGCCGCGCCTTCACCGTCTTCGGCGGAACGGGGTTGACATGTGGCTTCGCCGCCGGCGTTGGTTTCACCGCTCCCGCCGCGGGCTTCGCCGCCGGCGTCTCCTTGGCTCCGTCGAGCATCTCGACCGACGAAAAAAACATATCGCGCGCGTCGAAATCCTTCTTTGCCTGACCCGCCGCCGTCAGCGCGGCCAGCGCGGTCACCACCATGAGCCTGTTCTTATTTCGCATCTTTCACACATCGAAAGCCGATCGACTGCAACGGCAGATCCACCGGCCATCCCCTTCGCATATAACAACGAAAAAACAGCTCGTTTTTTACCAGGAAGCTCCCGCCCTTGAGTGACCGCCACTGCGACGACCCCTTGCCCGACGCATTCGACTCCATATCGCGAATCTCCGGCGGCGACGGCACATACGGCGTCGCCGTCCACTCGAATACGTTGCCCGACAGGTTCAGCGCTCCGTACGGGCTTTGCCGCTCCGGATACTCCTCCACCCCCACCAGCTTGCCGGGGCTCGGCAGCGGCTCGTTGCCCCACGGATAGAGGTTGCCCGCCGGTCCGCGCGCTGCCTTTTCCCATTCCTGCTCGGACGGCAGCCGCCGCCCCGCCCAGGCGCAATAATCCGCCGCGTCCTGATAGGTCACCATCGCCACCGGCAGGCTCGGAGAAGTCCGATAGCTGTCTGAGTCCGGCGCTTTCCGCCCCGTGGCCTGCACAAAGTCGGCATATTGCCGGTTCGACACCTCGGTTGAATCGATGTAGAACGCCGGCAGGTCCACTTCCTCGCGCTTGTGCGGGGACTCGGCCGCATCGTCGCCGAAAATGAACTTGCCCGCCGTCACCAGCACCATCGCGCCGTGCGCGTCCTGGATCGTTTTTTCCGGCAGGGAGGGTTTTGCCGCGCGCTCCCCGGGCCCCGAGTGCGTCTTCCACCACGCGAACCCGCCCCCGCCCGCGAGCAGCACCGCCAAAGCCACCGCCACCAGCCCCCAATTCATCCCCGTTGCCGGTCGCGGCTCGGGAGGCATCGGCGGCTCCGGACCCGTGGCCACCGTTTCGAGGCGCCCCGGACCCGTGGGCACCATCTCGGCGTCCACCTCCGGCTTCAACTTCACGTTGGGCAGAGCGCTGTCCATCGTGCGGAACAGTTCGTGAACCTCCGCCGCCGTCTGAAAACGCTGCCCCGGATCTTTTTCGAGCAGCCGGTTCACGATCTGCTCCAGTTCCGGGCTCACCGTGCAGGCCGCGCCGACCGGCGGAGGCTGGCGCGTCAGGTGCGCCGTTTCGATCGCCCGCACCGTATCTCCGTCGAACGGGCGAGTGCCCGTGAGCAGTTCGAACAGCACGATGCCAAGCGAGTACAGGTCGCTGCGAACGTCGCACGGCTCCCCGCGAATCTGCTCGGGCGACATGTAGTAGGGCGTACCCGGCGTCTCGCCCGCGGTGGTGAGCCCGCTCGGTGAATCCGCCGCCTTGGCGATGCCGAAGTCGAGCACGATCACACGTCCCGTGCGGTCGATGCGGATATTCGACGGTTTCAGGTCGCGGTGGATGATCCCGCGCTCCGACGCCCACACGAGCGCGTCGGTCACCTGGCAGGCGATCAGGATCGTCTCGCGCTCGGTCAGGCGTCCGTTGCGCGCCAGATACCGGCTCACGTCCTCGCCTTCAACGTACGGCATCACCAGGTAATGCACCGCGCCCGCCCCGCCCACGTCGAATACCGCCGCGATGTTGGGATGCCCGCTCAACGTAGCCGCCGTGCGCGCTTCTTCGAGAAAACGAGCGACAATCCGGGGGTCGTGCGAGAGTTGCTCGGCCAGCACCTTCACCGCAAAGCGCCCCCCGTGAACACGATGGCGCGCCAGGTAGACCTCGGCCATGCCGCCGCCGCCGATCCACCCCAAAACCTCGTACTTGTCCCCGATCAACTGCTCGAGAGCAGCCCGTGTCGCAGCCCGGGACGGACTCATAGTGCTTAAGTTTACTCTACTGTTTCGCCACACCTGTGGCGAACCCCGCCCGCTCGCCCGCCGCCAAGTCCCTCAGATCCCGTGCGGCATACCGATTGCTTACTGCATTCCATGCGAATTCTTCTGCCCCTGCTCCCGCTCATATTGCTCCTGGCTCAAGAGCCCGCAACGCCTTCGCGCTTCGCTGGAACCTGGGACGCCCGGCCAAAAGGGACCGTCATCTGTTCGATACGCCTCGAGTGGTCGCCCACCCTCTCCGGCTTTCTCGACCGCTGCAAACTCGACATCGACGCCGAAGGCAACGTCACCAATACCGAGCCGTCTGACTCGGAAGAGCCCGAGCCGCTTCTCAACCCCGCCATCCGCGGCGACACGCTTACCTTTGAAACCAGTGACGCCGGCGAACGCATCCGCTTCGAACTCACCCTGTCGGGCAGCGGTCAGGCCGATCTGCGCATCACCGTGCCCGAGGTCAGGATGAAGCCGCTTCGCTTCGTCCGCCGCTAGCTCCTCAGCGCCCGCGCGCCAGCCCCACCGCCAGCGCCACCCACGCCGCGATCATGCACACCCCGCCCACCGGCGTAATTGCGCCAAGCCAGCGCTCGCCGCTGATGGCGAGCACATACAGGCTCCCCGAGAAGATCGCGATGCCCGCGCCGAGCAACCAGCACACCAGCGTCGCCGAGCCTTCCGATATCGCGCTCAACCGCGCGAACAGCGGCGTTACCAGTAGTCCTAGAGCGTGGATGAAGTGGTAAAACACCGCGCGCTCGTAAACGCTCATCCGGTACTCGTCCAGCCGCCCGCGCAAGCCGTGCGCCCCGAACGCCCCGAGCATCACCGCCGCCGCCAGCAGCGCCGCCCCAATCGCACTCCAGGTCATGCCAGCAGACCCTCCTCCTCGATCCTCGCCGCCGCCGCATTCAGCAGTTGGTCGACGCGCGGCAAAAGATTCTCACCCTCGAGTACCGCCTTCACCCGTCTCGCCCACGCTTCCGGCAGCCACGCGATCAGGCGTTTCTCGCCCGGGTGCGGCTCCCGTTCCAGGGCGAACCAGATGTCGAAGAAGCTCGCCAGCAGCGCCGTGGTCCGGTGCTGCACGCTGAACAGGTCGCCGCGCGCCAGGGCCAGTTCAATCTGCCGGCGGTAGGACGATTGATTCCTTCCGAGCACCGGCCAGTTTTTGGCGATGATGGCCCGGCGCAGCGCTTCCGGATACGGCGCCCGCGCCCGCTGCTGCAGCCCGCTGAACCAGCCCCGGCGGTCGAACAGGATCTCCGAGTGCAGCACGTTGTACCAGAAGCAGGTCGAATAGCCGAGCGAAGCCTCGTGCCTCTCGAGCACGCGGTCCAGCTGATCGGTGATCCACCCCGGCTGCCGGTACATGATGTCCACCCGCGCGCCGTCGAGCGCCGCCTCGTCGCCCGGCTCCCAGAACCGGTTGTCCACCTCGGCCGAGGCTCCGAGCAGAGCCCGGCGAAACTCCACCGGCGGTTCGCGGTCGGCGTAAACGTAAAGATCGAAGTCCGATTCCGAATCCGCCCGCCCCGCTGCCCGCGAGCCGGCGAGCGCCACCGCCTCTACGCCGTCCAATCCGGCAAACTCCCCGGCAATCCTGTCCGCCAGCGGAATCACGGTGCTCGTTACCGGACACCCGCCTGCGCCGCGTCGGGCTGCGTCATCCAGCCGTCCACGATCTCCACCACCCGGTTCCCGTAGGCCGCGTTCGCCTCCGAGTGCGTCACCTGTATGATGGTCGTCCCCTCGTTGTTCAACTTGCGGAAAACCTCCATGATCTCCTTGGCCTGGCTCGAATGCAGATTGCCCGTCGGTTCATCGGCGAGGATGATCTTCGGGCTCGCCACAATCGCCCGCGCAATCCCCACCAGCTGCTGCTGCCCGCCCGAGAGCTGGTTCGGAAACAGGTCTTTTTTGCCCACCATCGAAAACCGGTCGAGCACGTCGCAGACAATCGCGTCGCGCTCGCTTTTCTTCATGTTCCGGTAGGAAAGCGGGATTTCGAGGTTCTCGTAAACCGTCAGCGAATCGAGAAGATGATAGCTCTGGAAGACAAAGCCGAAATACTTCTTGTAGATCTCGGCGCGCTCGTTTTTCTTGAGCTTGTGAATCGGGTGATCGTAGAGAAAGTATTCGCCCGCCCACGCCATGTCGTGCATCCCGAGCACATGCAGCAGCGTGCTCTTGCCCGCGCCCGAGGGGCCCATAATCGATATGAACTCGCCCTCTTTCACATCGAGGTTGATGCGGCGGAGAACATACGTCTTCGTGGGGCCGTGTTCGAAATACCGTTCGACGTTGCGCAGGCTGATCATCTCGTCCTACGGTAGCAATTCCCGCACCACGCGGCCCGGGTAGCTCTCGCCCGTCCCGATTCCCGCCAGCCGCAGTAGCGTCGGAACGAAACTCAGCGCGTCGTAGGGCTGCGCCACCACCTGCCCGGCCCGGATTCCCGCGCCCGCCATCATCCACGTCGAGTGCGTCGAAATCCGGAAGAACGACCCGTGATTGCCTCCCGGGTTGAACCCCCGCACGTTGAAGTTCCAGTGATTCGCCGCCACCAGCAGCAGGTCCGCCCGCGCCATTCTCTGCCGCCGCGTTTCAAACCGCTTCAATAGCGGAACGTCCCCGGCGGGCGCCCCCCTCCACAACTTCGAATCCTCACCCAACTCCGGCGGACCGAACTGCTCCGTCAACCCCACAATCGCGTTCGAGTAGAGCGTGCGATGCGTCGCCGCCAGCCAGTCCCGGTCCGAGTGCCACTCGCTCAGCCAGCGCGCCCGGTCGCCCGGCGCCTCCAGGTTCGGATCTTCGAAATAGCGCAGCGGAAACCCCGGCGCCCAATCGCGCCGCTCGTATTCCACCCGGCCGGCGGCGTCCTGCCGCAGCCGCGCCACCGGCACATAGCGGATTTCGCCCGCCGGCCTCACCTGAATCAGCGCCTGATGCTCTGCATCCGTGTAAAGGAAAATCTCGAGACAGCCCGGCTCCTCCGCCCCGCATGACGGCGCCGGATTGGCTACGGCAATCAGGTCCACCGGCCGCGCCCCCACCGTCGCCTGCACGTTGTTGCGGACCCGCAGCCCGGCCAGCGTCTCGAAATAGTCGATGGTGCGCTGCGGTCCGGCCGCGTAATTGGCAAGCTCGTGGATCGTGTTTTGGTCGCCCATCACGCGATGCGGCACCATCCGTTCGGCGTCCGCCTTGTCCCCCGGCGCGAGCGCCAGCAATCGCCGTAAATGCCCGGCATACTCGCGATAGCCCGCTTCGTCGCGCTCCCAACTCGCCAGCGCCGCGCGTTCCCGCTTCGGCGGTTCGTCGAGTTCGAGATCGCGCTCGGTCCGGTCGAACTTCTTCTTGAGCCCCGCCACCACAATCCGCTGCCGCGCGATGGCCCGCTTCACCGCCTCGAGTTCCTGCTCCATCTCGTCCGCCGTCTGCTGCCAGGCCGGACGCCGCGTGTCGACCCGCTTCACCGCGCCCTCCACATCCCCCTTGAGCAGCAGTTGATGAATCTCGTTCAGGATGCTGCTGCGAAGATGTACCGATGCGCGTTCGTTTCCGTCGAGATCAAGCAGCGCCGTCGGATAATTGCCCGCCTGCCCGGCCAGGTACAGAGACTCTGCGCTCGGCCGGCTCACCTCCGTCACAAACGGATCCAGGCCGCGCAGCTTGTACTCGGTCATCGGATGCCGATTCAGAATTACGTGATGGCCGCCCCCGCCTGCCGACCGGAAAAATTCGACCAGGTTGTAGCCCTGGCTGAAAACGCCGGGTTCCGTGTTCATCCCGTGGTCCGACACCAGCACGAAAATCGTGTCCCCGGCCCGGCTCGACTTCGCGATCGCTTTCCAAATGCGCCCCACCAGCCCATCCAGCTTGCGCAGCACCTCGAGAATGCTTTGATCGTCGCCGGCCAGATGACCCACGTGATCGTAATCAGTGAAATAGTAATCGAGATAGTCGGTCTTCTCGTCCGCCAGCCGCGCAACCAGCTCCCGCTCCAGTTGCTCGGTCACCGCGGGCGCGAACTCGAACCCGGTCTGCCACTCATCGAACAGCTCCCGCAACGACCGCGACTTGATCCGGTTCGCCGCCCCCCGTCCCAGAACCCGCCAGTGCACGCCCCGTTGCAGCAGTTGATTGCTCTCGACCCGCTTCTCCGGCGCGAACTGATCGATGAACAGCGCCACGCCGGCTTCGTCCAGGCGCTCCACGCCGGGCATGTCCGCCCGCCGCGAACGCGCGTTGGCAACGTAAAAGGGGAAGAAATTGAGATAATCGTAAACCCGCAGCGTCAGCCGGTCGTACTCGGCGTTGCCGTGGATCACCAGGTGGCGTCCCGTGTCGAGCGTGTTCCAGGCAGGCGCCGAAAGACTGATGCCGCGCGTGTAGAAGTTCTCGAGCCGGGCCCCGTTCTGCCGGAACACCGTGTCGATCCACGGCAGCAGGCTGCGCCCCGTTTTTGAATCGGTCGAGGATGCCCACCGCTCGAGCGAATCCGGCGGCAGGCCATCGGCCTTGATCACCACCAGCCGTCGCGGACCGCCCTCCGCCGCGGCCGCCAGCAAAACCAGCAGCCCCGCCGCGAGCCGGCCGGTTCTACTGGCCCCCACCGTGGCTCACCGGCGCCGGCAGCGGGGGCAGCGCGGCCATCGATTTCAACGCGCGCTGTTCGAAGTTCTCCCGCCGAGCCAGGTCCACCGCCGACATTCTCGCCGGGGTCATCGGTTCATTGTGCCGGTAGATGCCGAAACTCGCGAGCGTCGCCGCGCGCAGCCCCAGGCGCGCCCGGCGTGAGTGGATTTCAGCCCGGATCTCAGCCGCCCGCTGCCGGTCGAGGTCGCGCTTCAGGTCGCCCTGCGCCCGCTCGAGCAGCGCGACGTATTGAGCGTTCGCCACCTGCACCTGCCGCTCCATGTCTTCTTCAAACGGGTTCCAGCCCGCGCGTTCGAGGTTGCGCTCTAGTTCGGCGCGTAGCGCCGGAGCGAGCGAGCCATCCATCAGCAGAGCCTCGCGGAAGTGAACGTAAGCGCGCACTCGCGCCGCGCGGTTCACCGGCGCGCCCCACCGCCCGCGGACAAAAAAGAACGCGCTCTTGCCGGCGGCGTAGGGCAGGTTGCCCCATCCGGTGAGCCCCAGCACGCCGGTTGTGAGGTCGTCGGTCAGGCGAAGAGCCATCTCCCGCCGCTTCATCTTGCCCGGCGCCCGGAAGTCGATCATCAGCAGCGGCACTTTCGGATGATCCAGCGCGTAGAGGGCCAGCGGAATCATCCGCGCCGCGCACGCGCCCGGTTCTTCCGCCTCGACGCGCTCTCCTTCCGGGTTCACATACCAGGTCTCGCTGTAGCCGTTCCAGTTGCGGATGCGGTCGTCCCCGTATGGATTCGCGATGCTCAGAAACCGTCCGTCGAAGGGCTGCTCCGGCTCGTCCGCCCGGATCCATAACAGGGCGAAGTTCGCCTCCTCCGTGCCCAGGTTCAGCGGCTCAAACACCAGGCCGTTGGCCTCCGCGCGCTGCCGCAACAATTCCCAGTTGTGCCCGCGGTTCATCGCCGATGCGTTCCGCCGCTTGATCCATGCCGACGGCGCCTTGTCCGCGCTCACCAGACCGCCCAGCACTTTGGTCGACAACACCAGCCGTCCCCGAATCTCGCTCGTGTCGAAGCCCGTTGCATCCGGCGCCGATTCGAGCGCGTCCAGCGCCCGGTTCACGTGCATCTCCCGGTATTCAGTCGTCCGGCTGCGGTAGGAGCGCGAAGAGGTCCGGAGCAGCGCGCCCAGCGGGTCGAGCGCCGCCGATTGCACTCCCGCGCCGGCCAGCTTTTGCCAGGTCCCCTTCGCCGGGTGGGCCATGTCGAGCAGCGGCGTGGGTTCTACCGTCCTCCGCCGGTCTCCGCCCGCGCGCCGGTAGAGAAAAGGGACCGCCGCCGAGGTCCTTTGCCAGAGCGTCGGGCGGCTGTATCCAAAAGCATACACGTATCGAACGCGATCGTTGGCCGGGTCAGGGTCGCCCAACGTGTCGGTCAGGATGCTGACCAGCGGAATTTCGGTGCCCCCACCGCGGTAATCCGGCAAGCGTCCGAAATACGTCCGGAGTTCGCCGCCGCCCGTCACCGGAGTTCGTTCGATGCGGATAAGTGGTGCGGAAACAATCGGTTCCGGCGTAGAAGGAGAGTCGTTTGCAGCCCACACGAACAGGGGAAGCAGCCCTCCCAACCAGATTCCGATGGTGCTCGACCTCATTTTCCGACCCGCTCCGAAGCTACAAATAGAATGCCACAGCGTGAACTGATGATGAAGACGGAGGGGAGATGCGGAATGATTCATGAAAAATCGCACTGTTCAACCAACATAATACTTGACAGTTAAACACTCATCTTTTATACTGGCTTCAGATGGAGGTTTGAAACAACTATGGCTTTGATTCGTCACAACACGTTCCCCTCTCTGGACGAGTTCCCCGCCGGGCTCCGCGTTTTCGAAGATACGGTCAACCGGCTCCTCTCTGAACCGGCTTCCCGTCCGTGGTCGCCCGCGGTCGACATTTTCGAGACCGATAACGAACTTCTGCTCAAGGCAGACCTGCCCGGTCTGGATATGAAGGATATTGACATCCAGATTGAAAACGGCACCCTTACCCTCAAGGGCGAGCGCCGGTTCCAGAACGAGTCCAAGGAAGGCGGGTTCCACCGCGTCGAGCGCGGCTACGGCTCTTTTACCCGCTATTTCACCCTGCCCGAGTCCGTGGACACCGAGAAGGTCTCGGCGGATTACAAGAATGGCGTGCTCTCGGTGAAGCTCCCGAAAAAGGAAGTCGCCAAGCCGCGTCAAATCCGCGTTCAGGTCAGCTGATCCGGCTCCGGCAGCCCTTCAGGGCGGGGAACGTCTCCGCCCTGAAGCTCCCTCTGCATCAACACCGTATCCACCCAACGCCCGAACTTGAAGCCCACCTTCCCGAGCACGCCCACCCGCTCAAACCCGAGCGCCTCGTGCAATCGGATGGAGGCCAGGTTCGCGCTATCCCCAATCACCGCAATCATCTGCCGGTATCCCTGTCGAGCCGCGCCTTCGATCACCGCCGCCAGCAACCGCCGCCCAATGCCTTTGCCGGCGTGCGCCGGATCAAGGTAAATCGAATCCTCCACCGTGAACCGGTAGGCCGCGCGCGGGCGGTACAGCGTCGCATACGCATAACCCGCCACTTCGCCCTCCTGCTCGGCAACCAGGAACGGCAAGCCCGCTTCCGCAATCGCCTGCCAACGCCGCAGCATCTCGGGTTCGCCCGGAGGCTCCACCTCGAACGTCGCCGCGCTGGTGACCACCCAATGCGAATAGATTGCGGTAATCGTGTGAATGTCGGCAACCGCCGCAGGCCGGATCAGCATCTTAAAGGTAGGATAAACATATATGAACGGAATCAAGACCGCCGCGTTGCTCGGCCTGATGAGCGCCGTCCTGCTGGTGGGCGGACAGGCCATCGCCGGACCCACCGGTCTCAAGTACGCCCTGTTCATCGCCATCGCCATGAACTTCATCAGCTACTTCTTCTCCGAGAAGATCGCCCTGATGTCGTACTCGGCGCAGCCCGTCACCCCCACCGAGAATCCTGAAATCTACGCCCGCGTCTTCCCCATCGTTCAGAATCTGGCCAGTCGCATGGGCATCCCCATGCCCAGGCTGTGGGTGATTCCCGAGGACTCGCCGAACGCCTTCGCCACCGGCCGCAACCCGAACCACTCCTCCGTCGCCTTCACCTCCGGCATCCTCCAGGTGATGAACGACCAGGAACTCTCCGGTGTCATCGCGCACGAACTCGGCCACGTTCTCCATCGCGACATCCTCATCTCCTCGGTAGCCGCCACGCTGGCCGCCGCCATCACCCGCCTCGCCTACATGGCCATGTTCTTCGGCGGCGGACGCCGCGACGACCGCGAGGAAGGCGGCGGAGCCCTCGGCGGAATCTTCATGCTGATCCTCGGGCCCCTCGCCGCGGCCCTCATTCAAATGGCCATCTCGCGCAGCCGCGAGTTCTCCGCCGACGAGGCTTCCGCCAAGTACACCGGCAATCCCGATTACCTCATCAGCGGACTCCAAAAACTCGAAGGCTGGTCAAAACGCATTCCCATGGAAGCCGACCCGGCCACTCAGCACCTGTTCATCATGAAGCCCTTCAGCGGCGGTATGTTCGCCAACCTGTTCTCGACGCACCCGTCCACCGAAGCCCGAATCGCCCGGCTCGAGGCCCTGCGAGCCGGCCGGTGAACCCCGGGCCGCTGCTAACCGAGGTCAGAGTCAGCCGCAAAGGCGCGCTCCGGTGGGAAAGCGGACATCCATGGATCTTCGCCTCCGATGTCCTCGACCGCGGAGGCGCCCAACCCGGCTCTGCCGTCCGCGTCCTCGACCCCCGGGGGCGCTTCCAGGGCATTGCCCACTATAGCTCCACCTCGCAGATCTGCCTCCGCCGCCTCTCCGCCCATAACGAGACCATCGACGCCGCCTTCTACCGCGGCCGCCTGCAGGCCGCGCTTGCTCACCGCGCCCGCATCGTCCGGCAATCCGACGCCTGCCGTCTTGTCTTCAGCGAAGCCGACCTGCTGCCCGGGCTCATCGTCGACCAGTACGCCCGCCACCTCGTCGTCCAGACCCTCAACCAGGGCATGGACCGCGACCGTTCGACAATTCTCGACGTTTTGCGCGAACTCGCCGCCCCCGAGTCCATCCTGCTCCGCAACGACGCGCCCGTGCGCAAGCACGAGGATCTGCCGCTTGAGACGCAATCCGTCTTCGGCCAGACTCCCGATCCGGTTCGCGTATCGATGAACGGCGTCACCTTTGAAGCCGACCTCGTGCGCGGACAGAAAACCGGCGTCTACCTCGATCAGCGCGAAAACTATGTCGCCGCCGCCGCCCATGCCCGCGGGCGCGCACTCGACTGTTTCACCTCCACCGGCGGCTTTGCGCTCCACCTGTCCCGCTCCTGCGAATCGGTGACCGCCATCGACTCATCCGCCTCCGCCCTCGAAGCCGCCCGCCGCAACGCAACCCTGAACGCCCGGTCCAACATCGACTTTCGCGAGGCCGATGTCTTCGCTTTTCTCGCCGCTGAATCCGGCCGCTACTCGACCGTGGTGCTCGACCCGCCCGCCTTCGCCAAGTCCCGCTCCGCCGTCGATTCCGCCGCCCGCGGCTACAAGGAAATCAACCTCCGCGCCTTGAAACTCCTTCAACCCGGCGGCGTGCTGATCACCTGTTCCTGCTCCCACCACATGAGCGAAGCCGCCTTCGCCGAAATGCTCGCCTCCGCCGCGCTCGATGCCGGCCTCACCCTGCGTGTGCTCGAACGCCGCGCTCAGGCCGCCGACCACCCCGTGCTGCTCACCGTTCCCGAAACGCTGTACCTGAAGTGTTGGATCGTTGAAGTACTCGCCTGACCAGCGCAGCCGCCGTCAAACCGAGCGCAGCCAGTGGCAGGGTCCCCGGTTCCGGCACGCTCGATACCGGCGGCTGCCAGGGTGGCATGCTGTGCGGACCGGGCGTGGGCCCATCCGGCGGCGAGAACGATGTGCCCCCCGGCGGAGTAGGGCCGTTGCCTCCGGCCGGCGGATTCGGCCAGTGCCCGGGTGACCCCCGTCCGCCCGTCCATCCTGGCGGAGTCGGGCTGCCGCCGGGCAGTCCGCCGCCCGGCGTGAAAGTCCCGGTCTCCGTTCGAGAAGGCGCAGGATAGCCCGGCGGCGCCCAGCCGCCCGGCCCCGAGCCCGTCCCCGCCGTCCACATCGGGACCTGCACAATCGCCGGATTCGCCGCGGTTGAGCCCCCGGCTGCCTGCAGGATGATCGTAAGCTGCGTGCCCGCCGCGGAACCAGCCAGTAACAAAGGCGCTGCCGGCGTTCCTGGCACGGGGAAAGCCGGCAGCGGTTCGCTCGGGGGCGGAACGGCAGGCGCCGCACCTCCGCCCCCGGCCGGCGGCGGTGCCGCCGAAGCCGCCGTCGCGACTGTCTGTTCCCTCGACGCCATCGGGCCCGGCCCCTCCGAAAAAGCGGGCGCTGCGACGGCGGGTATTGTGGGGAACGAGTTCCAGGCGAGCGGCGGAAGCGCCTCGTCCGGCACCAGGCCGCTGGCCGGTAGAGGGGTGTTGAACACCTCGCTCATCGGCTCACCCTCTTCCGGCTCTGCAACCGGTTCACGGGGTTCAAACGAGACGCGATTCCCACACCGCTGGCGGATCAGGTCCGGGCCGTTCGAGAGCAACTTCTCGCCTGCCTGCAGCCTGACCCGTTTGCGGGTCCAGTAAATCTTTCCATTCTTGCGATAGGACACATAAACGCTGGCCTCCCGGTGCAGCGCCACCGGCTCCAGGGCGTCGAGGCGAACATCCCGGTAATGCTCCGCCACCAGCGGATCATCGGAGGCGGCTTTCTGCGCTTCCGCCGCCGTTTCGATCCCGCCCGGTACCACCGAGTAGGGGTACAACGCGCGATGGCGAACATCGCTCCTGCGGGCTGCTCCGGTACGCTTCTCAGCGGCGCGCGGGGACGAATGACATCCCGCCAGAACGATCGAAAGTGCGGCAATGGCAAGGATCTTCATGACTTCGAGGCTGGTTCGATTGTGCCGTTCGACCCGCCCGGGAAGCCTGATACTTCAGTACGTTATGGCGAAACAAATGGAAAGACCGCGTACTAGCACTGCTCGGGCCGAAACTCCGCCCAAAAGTTGTCAGCCGGTCGCCCGCAATGCTACAGTAAGGTGTACCGACGGTACGCGGGGACGTAGTTCAGTTGGTTAGAACGCCGGCCTGTCACGTCGGAGGTCGCGGGTTCGAGCCCCGTCGTCCCCGCCACTTTCTTCCTTCTGTTCCAACAAAAACCCCCAACTATTTCGAGCCGCTATTTCTCGACGCGGCCGCCGGCGCGCGACGTGCTCATAGTCGCATCGCGTATGACCACGAGCAGTCCCGGCCAGTCCCCCTCGGCGAAGCGTTCCATGGCAAGCATCACCGATTGATGGATCTTGGCGCGGTTGGGCTGGCGCAGCCGCACGATGAGGTATTCCGCGAAGCCCTTGTCTGTGTTGAGTCGGCGGTCCCCCGAACGTCCTTGACGTCGTGGCCGAGTTCCCGCAGACGCTCCGCGGTCATGCGCGGGATGTGTCGTCGACGAGGATCTTCATGCCGTCAGCTGCCGGCAGTTGGTATCGGCGTCACTTGTTCTTCAGCCAACTCGGCTGCGTAGTCGAGACAAGCCATGACGTCTTCGCGGGCGAGCGTGGGGTATTCGGCCAGCAGGTCCTCGACCGTGTCACCATTCGCCAACATGCGGACGACCTGGTGGACGGGAATCCGCGTACCTTTCACGCACGCCTGGCCGTGGCAGATGGCTGCGTTAATGGAAATCCGCTCGAACTCCACCGTCGTGGCCTCCAACACTAGTTTACTCCACGCTATCGACGACCCCGATTCGTGTCCCAAGCCGACGTTGCGGGGTACACCGGGCCACGAATCCGGCCTCCGGGATTCGGCGGGACCTCGCCGCCGCCGGTCACGCTGTCGCGAGCGACTGGATGGCCGAGGTATCACGCCGAGAGGTTCCAAGCGCCCCGACGCTCCACACCATCAACAAAACAACGAGGACCGTCCGTGCCGCTTCCATCCATGGCAACGCGCCGGCAGGCATGAGGCCGATGTAACCGTTCGGTATGGCTAGCAGCAAGGCAATCCCTACCGGCTTCCAAACGCCGGTCCCGACTCTGTGCCTTGAGATGGCACAGAACAGCGCAAACCCGACGAGCGGACAGAACAGTTGAACGGTCGGAGCGAAAAACCATCCGAAGTCACGGATGTGGCTCATGGGAGGCCATCCGTGGGCAGAACTCCAGAGCCGCTCAACAGCCGAAACGATGTGCCAGAAGAATCCTTGATAGGTCGAAATCGGCAGATGCTCGTCAAAACGCGCGGCTGACAGCACGACACCGTGCGTGAGTGCCGCCGCCGCCGCTGTGCTCGCTCCAATCGAGATGGATCTTCGCATGAATCCTCCTCCTGTGACTGATCGGCCTTATTCGCGAAAACTCGAGGTCTCCTCGCTTGTGAAACCCTGTGGTCCATAAGCGTTATGCTGTAGCCGGAGCCCTCATGTCCTCCCTCGTCACTGAAAGCGTGGTCGGCTTTCTCAAGCAGGTTCCGCCGTTCCAATTCCTGCCCGAGATTGAGCTCACGCTGCTTGCCCGCTCGATGTCGGTCGAGTACTTTCCGAAAGACACGCTGATCCTGCGCGCCGGAAAGGCGGCGGCCGAATCGATGTACGTCATCCAGAAAGGCGGGGTGAAACTTGCCATTCATACCGGCGTCGGCAAGGAGTTCATCCTCGACATGCGCAGCGAGGGCGAGAGTTTCGGGCTGCTTTCGCTGATGGGCCGCGACGTCGCGCGCCTCGACGTCACCGCCGTCGAGGACACGCTCTGCTACACGATTCCCGCGGCCAACGTGCAGCAGCTTATCGAGCAGCACTCGGATTTTTCCGATTACCTGCTGCGCGCCTCCGTCACCCGCTACATCGACCGGAGCCTGAACGAGCTCCGCGAGCAGACCCGCCTGATGGGCGATTCCGAGCGCCTGCTCTACTCGCTCACGGTCGGCGCCGTCGCGCGCCAGAAGCCGCTGGTCTGCGGTGCCTCGGCCTCGATTCGCGACGCCGCTGTCCTGCTTGCGAAACACAACGCCACCTGCCTGTTTGTCGAGGGTCCGGAGGGCAGCGCCGGGGGCATCGTCACCGACAACGACTTTGCCGCCAAGGTGGTGGCGGCCGGACTCGACCCGGCGCTCCCGGTCACCCGCATCATGAGCGCCCCGGTGCTTTCGGTGGACGCGGGCGCGCCCGTTTTCGAAGCCCTTGTCTCGATGGTGTCGCGCGACATCCATCACCTGCTGGTCACCGATGACGGACGTCCTTCGGGCGTCCTCACCCATCACGACCTGCTGCTGCTGCAAGGCAAATCGCCCTTGAACGTCGTCCGGCACATCGAGCGGCAAACCACCCTCGACGATCTCGCCGCCGCTCAGAAACGCGTGGCCGACCTGCTGCCGCTGCTCTTGCGCGAAGGCGCCAAGGCCAGCCATATCACGCGCGTGGTAGCCGGGATCAACGACCGCGTGACGGCCAAGATTCTCCAGCTTGCCGAAGCCGAACTCGGACCGCCGCCGGTCGACTATTGCTGGGTGGTGACCGGCAGCGAAGGCCGCTCGGAGCAGACCTTCCGGACCGACCAGGACAACGCGCTCATCTACGCCGACGGGGCGGATGCCGCGGCCGAAGCCTGGCTCGAACGCCTCGCGAATTTCGTCTCCGAAGCCCTGGCTCGTTGCGGCTATCCGTTGTGCACCGGCGGCTACATGGCCACCAACCCCGCATGGCGGCAGCCGCTCTCAGCCTGGAAACAACGCTTCACCGGCTGGATCACCGGAGCCGAGCGGCGCGCCGTCGAGGACGCGCTCATCCTGTTCGACATGCGCCCCGTGTCGGGCAACGCCGCGCTGTTTCACACGCTCGACGGCCACATCCGGGGGCTGCTCAGGACGGCCGGTACGTTCAAATCGGTGCTGGCGTTTGTGTCCGTGGAGAACCGCCCGCCCCTCGGATTTTTCCGATCCTTCGTGTTCGACCGCGAAGGCGAGCACAAAGACGAACTCGACGTGAAGCTGAGCGGGACCGGACCCATCGTCAACGCCGCGCGCCTGCTCGCGCTCGATGCCGGCATCGACGCCGTCAATACCATCGGCCGCATCAACGCGCTCGAGCGGCGGGAATCGGAAGGCGTCGCCTGGAGCGACGTTCGCCAGGCTTTCGAATTCCTGATGCTGCTGCGCCTCGAGAACCAGATCCGGCAGGCGCGCGCCGGACAGACGCCCGGCAATCACATCCGCCCCTCCGCGCTCACCCATCTCCAGCGCAGCCTGCTCAAAGAGGCGTTCAAGACCATCGGTGAACTCCAGCACCGGATTGACCAGCGGTTCCGGTCGGCGCTCTGGGCGCAGTTGGGACGCTAGCGTGAAGCTCCCGTTCCGCCTCCGGCGCGGCGAGCACGATGCGCAGGCTCTCGCCTCCGCCCGCTACGTCGTCTTCGACACCGAGCTCACTTCGCTCGACCGGCGCACCGGACGCCTGCTGTCGGTGGGCGCGCTGGCCATGGAGGGAAGCCGCATCCGCCTCGGCGGCGAGTTCTACCGGCTGGTGAACCCGGGCGTCGAAGTCCCCGCGCCGGGGGTCCTGATTCACGGGCTTCGTCCCCACGACGTTTCACAAGGCGGCTCCGCCGGCGATGTTGCCGGCGATTTCGAGCAATTTGCCGCCGGGGCGATTCTGGTGGGACACTTCGTCTCGATCGACCTGCGCGCGATTCGCGCCGCTCGTCCGAAAGCCTTTCCCCAACCCGCCGTCGACACCGCACAGGTTCATGCCTGGCTGCTTCGCTCCGGTCCGCTTACCGAGGAAGCGCATCGCGCGCTGGACCGGCTCGACCTCGAGTCCGTCGCGCGCGCTCACGGCGTCGAACCCCGAAACGCGCATCACGCACTGGGCGACGCCTGGGTGACCGCGCTCCTCTGGCAGCGCCTCCTCGCCGCTCTCGAGCGCCGCAACATCGTCACCATCGGCGACCTCCGCGGCACGCGAAGTGTGATCGGTTGAAATTGTCTTTTTCCTTTACTTAAACGATTGCGAAAATCAGATTAATCAGATAATGAAATCTTAAATTAAAAATATCTCTTGCACCCGGTTAATTTCTGTGGTAGAAACCCTCAAGTACCGTCGTTTACGTTACTCAGTCTTGCGAGGACCGCTGACTTGCTGAATTGGGGGTCCGCAGCGGCCTGTGTATCTCAACGACCGCAAAAATCGAATCGGGATCCGCCTTTCTCCTTGCTTCAGGGGCGGTCACTTAGGCAGCGAGGTAACTCTGTATGTTCCGACGCTTTGTCCTGTTGACGCTGGCATTGTTCGTATGCCGGTTCCCGTTGGCGGCCCAAACCCGCAATGCCGCTGACCCGCTCGTAAAACTGCTCGAATCGAAGGGCGTGCTCTCGTCCCAGGACGTCGCCGCCTTGAACGCCGCATCGGGCGCCGACGATCAGAGGCGTATTCTCGTCTCTATTTTAAGAGAAAAAGGCCTTATTACCGACGAAGAACGCGCCGCTATTCTCGGCGCGCCCGCCCCCAAGCCCGAGCCCGTGCTGCTCGCCACGACCTCGCCCACCACGATGGCGCTCCCCGCCATCGCGCAGGCCAAGCCGGAGCCGCAGGCCAGGACGGCCCCTCCCAAGCCGCCGGCCGCGCCCGCCGTCGTCGCCGCGGTTGCGCCGTTGCGCCTGCTCCCGGTCGACCCGGTGAAGCGCGAGGGCATGGTCCCCGACATCAAGCTCGGTTCCGGCGCGCGGCTCAAACCCTACGGTTTCGTCAAGGCAAGCGCCATTTATGACAGTTCCTCGCCCTCGGGCACCGACATGCCGTTGCCTTATCTCAACGGCGATACCGGACCGACGGTCGATCCGGAGTTCCACGTCCGCGCCCGCAACATGCGCCTCGGCACGCAATTCGAGTGGCTCGATTTTTCGCCGAAATGGGCAATTACCGGCCGCTTTGAGGCGGATTTCGAAGGCAGCTTCACCCGCGCCCTGAACCGCAACATCTCGAGCGTGCGCTCCAGCCAGTTCTCACTCCGCACCGCCTGGGGCCGCCTCGACCGGCTCATCAACGACAAGCTCGACTGGTTCATCCTTTTCGGACAGGACTGGACTCCGTTTGGGTCCTCCACCATTCCGAACATCGTTGAGACCACCGGACTCGGACTCGGCTACGGCACCCTCTACGAGCGCCTGCCCCAGGTGCGAACCGGATTCGTGCGCAGCATCGGCGGCTCGCGAAACGTGAAAATACTGCCTGAGTTCGCCATCACCATGCCGGCCTTCGGCAACACGCCGACCAACGTCGCCGACCAGCTCGGCTACGGCGAGCGCCAGGGCGCGGACTCCGGACGGCCCGAGGTGCAGGGCCGCCTGGTCACCCAATGGCAACTCGACAAGGCGCCAGGTGTGGTGCCGGCGCAGTTCATCGTCAGCTTCGTGCAGGCGGAGCGCTCGGCTCTTGTGAAAGCGGCCGACGTCCCGGCGGCCTTCAAGGCGGCTTTCCCGGCAGGCGGCGAGGTGAAAACGCACCGCTACGGCTACACCGTCGAACTGCAGGTTCCCACCCGCATCATGACCTGGCAGGGCAAGTATTTCAACGGCGAGGACCTGCGATTCTACTTCGTGGGCGGCCTCTATTCGAACTTCAACGACACTGCCGGGCTCACCGGGGTGGCCACCGCGCCTTCGATCGACGGCGCTTCGACGGTAGCCTTCGGGATGAACAACGGGACGCCGGTGCTCGCCCCGCAGCGGCCCGTGCGGACGCAGGGGTTCAACACCGACCTCGGTCTGCCTGTCTCGCGCTGGTTTGGCGCAAATCCGGCCAGCCGCGCCGGCGGATGGTCGGCCAACCTGCACTATTCGATCGACCAGGTGCCCGGCCGCGATGCGCGCCGCCTTTCCGGCGTCCGCCAGAAATCGGATCTGTCCGCGTTCACCGTCAACTACAAGATGAACGGGCTCGTTACCTGGCAGTTCGAACAATCCATGTACCGCACCATCGCGGCCAACAAAGCCTCCAACGCTCAGGGCGGATTGTTCATCCTGCGCGGCGTGCCGGCCCGGCAGTGGCACGACATGCGCTCGGAGCTCGGGATGCTCTTCACGTTCTGACGGGAGGACAATCGAAGGCATGAATCCCGCCTACACCGAGTTTCACAGGCGTTCGGTCGAACAGCGCGAGGACTTCTGGCGGCAGGAGTCCTCGCGTATCGAGTGGCACAAACCTTTCGAGCAGGTTCTCGACTACTCGAAACCTCCGTTTGCGCGCTGGTTTCCGGGCGGCGAATTGAACCTGTGCCACAACGCGGTCGACCGGCACCTTGAAGCGCGCGCCGGTCAGCAGGCGCTGATCTACATCTCCACCGAAACCGGCGCCGAGCGCGTCTACACGTATCGCGAGCTGCACGCCGAGGTACAGCGGATGGCGGCCGTACTGCGCAGCCTCGGCGTGGTGAAGGGCGACCGCGTTCTGATCTACATGCCCATGATCCCCGAGGCGATCTTCGCCATGCTCGCCACCGTGCGCCTCGGCGCCATCCATTCGGTGGTGTTCGGCGGCTTCGCCTCCGCCTCGCTTGCCACCCGCATCGACGACGCCAAACCCAAGGTGCTGATCGCCGCCGATGCCGGCATGCGCGCCGGCAAGACCATCCCCTACAAACCGCTGCTGCGCGAAGCCATCCGCCTGTCGGAATCCAAGCCCGAGCACGTCGTCATCGCCGACCGCGGGCTCGACCCCGGCGAACCCATCACGCCGAACGACCTCGATTACGCCACGCTCCGGGCGCAGCATCTCGACGAGACCGTGCCCTGCGAATGGGTGGAGTCCACGCATCCCTCCTACATCCTCTACACCTCGGGCACCACCGGAAAGCCCAAGGGCGTGCAGCGCGACACCGGCGGCCACGCCGTCGCTTTGGCTGCATCCATGCAGTACGTGTACGACGCGCGCCCGGGTGAAACCTACTTCGCTACTTCCGATATCGGCTGGGTGGTCGGCCACTCCTACATCGTCTACGGACCGCTCATCCACGGCATGGCTACCGTCGTGTACGAAGGCACGCCGATCCGTCCCGATCCCGGCGTGTGGTGGAAAATCGTCCAGGATCACAAAGTGTCGGTGATGTTTTCGGCCCCCACCGCCATCCGCGTGCTCAAAAAACAAGACCCCGCGTTTCTGTCCCGTTACGACATTTCGTCTTTGCGCCACCTGTTCCTTGCCGGCGAACCGCTCGATGAGCCGACCGCGCGTTGGATTGCCGAAGGAATCCGCAAGCCCGTCTACGATCACTACTGGCAGACCGAAACCGGATGGGCGCTGATCACCGGGCTTCCCGGCGTCGCCGATTTCGGCACAAAGTTCGGCAGCCCGTCGTTCCCCGCCTACGGCTACGACGTGCGCCTGCTCCACGAGCGCAGCGGTGAGGAAGTGGGCTCGGGCGAGAAGGGTGTGGTCTGCGTCGTTCCGCCTCTTCCGCCCGGCTGCATGAGCACGGTTTGGGGACAGGACGAGCGCTTCGTGCAAACCTATTTCACCAGCTTCTCTGACCGGCTGATCTACACGACCTTCGATTGGGGCGTTCGCGACGCCTACGGCTATTTCTTCATCCTCGGCCGCACCGACGATGTCATCAACGTGGCCGGACATCGCCTCGGCACCCGCGAAATCGAGGAAGCCGTCGCGTCCCATCCCGCCGTGGCGGAAGTCGCTGTCGTCGGCGTGGCCGACGCGCTCAAGGGCCAGAGCCCGGTAGCTTTCGCCGTTGTGCGCGACCCGGCCCGCACAGCCACCCCCGAGGGCCGCGCCGCGCTTGAAAAAGAGATTGTCGGCGCCGTCGACAAACTGCTCGGGGCAATCGGCCGCCCGTCGCGCGTTAACTTCGTCGCGCAGTTGCCCAAGACACGCTCGGGCAAAGTGCTCCGCCGCTCCATTCAGGCCATCGCCGAAGCGCGCGATCCCGGCGATCTCACGAGCCTCGATGACCCTATGGGCATTGACCAGATCCGCGCGGCCGTGGCCGACATGATTGCCCGGCGCAGTACGGGGGTTGGTTGAAAGTGATATATCTGTTCGACAGTCTAATCGGCAGTTGACATTCTTTAGCTCTGGAGGCAGTCTCCGCTATGCCTGAACCTCAATCCCGCAAAGAGCCCCAGCAGTCCATGACCGACTGGGACATCGTCGCGCAAAATGACGAATTCAAAGATCTCATGGCGGCCAAGGCCAAGTTCATTGTGCCGGCCACCATCTTCTTCGTCGTTTACTATTTCCTTCTTCCGGTGCTGGTGGGATATGCGCCTGAGTTCATGTCCACACCGGTGATCGGTCCGGTGAACATCGCCTACCTGTTCGCGCTCTCGCAGTTCTTCATGGCCTGGATCATCGCGTTTCTATACATCCGTGCCGCCGGGCGCTTCGACCAAATGGGCAAGAGCGTGCTCGATCACCTGGCCCGTTTCCGCGCGCAGAACAAGGAGAACAAGTAATGTCAACCGCTCTTGTGATGTTCCTGATCTTCATCGCGATCACCCTGGTGATCACCTATTGGGCCGCCCGGCAGTCCTCCGGGGCGAGCGCGTATTTCGCCGCCGGACGCCGCATTACGGGATGGCAGAACGGAATCGCCGTCGCGGGCGACTACATGAGCGCCGCCAGTTTCCTCGGCATTGCCGGCATCATCGCCTTCCAGGGCTATGACGGATTTATGTACTCGGTGGGCTGGCTTGTCGCCTACCTCACTGTGCTGCTCGTGGTCGCCGAGCCCTTGCGCAACGCCGGCAAGTACACCATGGCCGACGTGCTCGCCTATCGACTGCGCCCGCGTCCGGTCCGCGCGATGGCTTCGCTCAGCACGCTGACGGTCTCGACGTTCTACATGATCGCGCAGATGGTCGGCGCCGGAACGCTGGTCGCGCTGCTGCTCAAGGGTTCGGGCATTACGTTCAACGTGGCGGTCATCATGGTGGGCATTCTCATGGTCGCCTACGTGGTCTTCGGCGGCATGCTGGCCACCACCTGGGTGCAGATCGTCAAGGCGATTCTGCTCATGGGCGGCACCATCCTGCTCAGCATCCTTGTGATGGCCCATTTCAATTTCAGCTTCAGCCAGTTTTTCGACGCCATCGCGCACGTGAAGGATGGAGACAAGGTGGTCAACTTCCTCCAGCCCGGCTTGCGCTATAAGCCGCCCTACGGCGCGCTCGACCTGATTTCGCTCGGGCTCGCCCTGATCTTCGGAACCGCCGGACTGCCGCACATCCTGGTGCGCTTCTACACCGTCCCGGACGCCAAGACCGCGCGCATCAGCGTGGTTTGGGCGATGGTCATCATCGGCAGTTTCTACATCATGACCACGTTCCTCGGCTTCGGTGCGGCCACCATCGTCGGCAAGGCCTACATCGCCAAGAACGGCGGCACCAACATGAGCGCGCCGCTGCTCGCTCAGATGCTGGCCGGCGACGTGTTCTTCGCCTTCATCTCGGCCATCGCCTTTGCTACGATTCTCGCCGTCGTCGCCGGGCTCACCATCAGCGCCTCCACCTCGTTCGCCCACGATCTCTACACCAACGTCATCAAGCACGGGGAACTGGCCAATCCGCAGCAGGAAGTGAAAGTGGCGCGCATCACCGCATTCGTCGTCGGCGCGATTTCGATTGGAATTGCGATTGTGCTCGGGCCAACCTTCAACGTCGCGTTCCTGGTGGCGCTCGCCTTCGCCGTTGCCGCCTCCGCCAACCTCCCGGTAATCGTGTTCTCCATCTTCTGGAAACGCTTCACCACCGAAGGCGCGGTATGGGGCCTGGCGAGCGGGCTCATCAGCTCGATTGTGCTCATCATCGTCAGTCCGAGTATCATGGGCACAGACGGTAAGCACCTGATCAATGCGGCCCCGCTGTTTCCGCTCGAGAACCCGGGCATCCTGAGCATCCCGCTCGGTTTCGCGGGGGCGTTTTTCGGCACGCTTGCCAGCCGCGTGGATGCGGCGGCCGAGCACAAGTTCACCGAACTCGAAGTCCGGGCCAATACCGGTCTCGGGTCGGAGCAGGCTTCGGCGCATTAGGCACATTCGGGCGGCGGACCCAAATCCGCCGCCCCTTCGAAAGGACTAATTTCCATGGCGTCGCCGACACAGAATATCGACTCTGTTTTGCAGGAACAGCGCGTTTTTGAACCGCCTCAGTCGCTCCAATCTCAGGCCCACATCCGGAGCATGCAGGATTACGAGCGCCTTTATGAGGAAGCCTCCACTGACCCGGCTGGTTTCTGGAGCAAAATCGCCTCCGAACTGCACTGGTTCAAGAAGTGGGACAAGGTCGTTGAGTGGGACTGCCCGTGGGCGAAGTGGTTCGAAGGCGGCCAGCTCAACCTCTCCTACAATTGCCTGGACCGTCACGTCGCCACCTGGCGCAAGAACAAAGCCGCCATCATTTGGGAATCCGAGCCCGGCGAAGTCCAGACCCTCACCTACCAGCAACTGCTGCTCGAAGTCTGCCGCTTCGCCAACGTCCTCACCGGACTCGGCGTGAAGAAGGGCGACCGCATCGCCATCTACATGGGCATGTGCCCGGCGCTGCCCATCGCCATGCTCGCCTGCGCGCGCATCGGCGCTCCCCACACGGTTATCTTCGGCGGCTTCTCGGCCAACGCCCTCGTCGACCGGATTCACGATTGCCAGGCTTCGCTCGTCATCACGCAGGACGGCTCCTATCGCCGCGGCTCTGAAGTGAAGCTCAAGCCCGCCGTCGACGAAGCGGTGCCCAATTGTCCCACCGTAAAAGCCGTCGTCGTTTACAAACGTACCGGCACGCCCGTCACGATGGTGGAAGGGCGCGACCACTGGTGGCACGAGCTCATGGCCCACGCCATCGACCGTTTCCCCGCCGAACCGCTCGACGCCGAGCATCCGCTCTACCTGCTCTACACCTCCGGCACCACCGGCAAGCCGAAGGGCATTCTTCACACCACGGGCGGCTACTCGGTCGGAACCTACATCACCGCGAAATGGGTCTTCGATCTCAAGGAAGACGACATCTACTGGTGCACCGCCGACATCGGCTGGGTGACCGGACACAGCTACATCGTTTATGGGCCGCTCCAGAACGGGGCAACCGTCGTCATGTACGAAGGCGCGCCCAACTGGCCCGAACCGGACCGCTTCTGGCGCATCGTCGAGCGCCACAAAGTGACGGTGTTCTACACCGCGCCCACCGCCATTCGCGCCTTCATGCGCTTCGGCGCCCAATATCCGCGCAAGTATGAGATGGAGAGCCTGCGCCTGCTCGGCTCGGTCGGCGAGCCCATCAATCCCGAAGCCTGGATGTGGTATCGGGAGAATATCGGACGCGAGCGCTGCCCCATCGTCGACACCTGGTGGCAAACCGAGACCGGCATGATCATGATTTCGCCGCTCCCGGGCGCCACGCCCACCAAGCCCGGTTCCGCCACCCGCCCGCTGCCCGGCGTCATCGCCGACGTCGTCAGCCGCTCCGGAGAATCGGTTCCTCCCGGCGGCGGCGGCTTCCTGGTCTTAAAACAACCTTGGCCCGCCATGTTGCGGACCATCTACGGGGACCCGGACCGTTTCCAATCCCAATACTGGTCCCAATTGCCCGGCACCTACTTCACCGGTGACGGCGCGCGCAAGGACGCCGACGGCTACTTCTGGATCATGGGCCGCATCGACGATGTGATCAACGTCAGCGGCCACCGTTTGTCCACCATGGAAGTGGAATCGGCCCTCGTGGCTCACCCCAAAGTCGCCGAAGCCGCCGTGGTCGGCCGTCCCGATGAACTCAAGGGACAAGCCATCGCCGCCTTCGTCACCTTGCAGGCGGGCAACCCGCCGAACGACGACCTCAAGGCGGAACTTCGCCAGTGGGTGGCCAAGGAAATCGGCTCACTCGCCAAGCCCGACGACATCCGCTTCACCGATGCGCTGCCCAAGACCCGCAGCGGCAAAATCATGCGCCGCCTGCTCCGTGAAATCGCCGCCGGACAGGAAGTGAAGGGCGACACCACCACGCTCGAAGACTTTTCCGTGGTCGCCAAATTGAGCGAGCACGAAGAGTAGGCGTCAAACGGGCGGGCCCGTTTGGGGAAATAATTGAATCCGGGCAGCCGCACTGCCCGGATTTCGAATGCCTCCTGATACAAACGCCTCATCCGCCGGCACCCATAAGCTCGACCTGCGGTTCTTTCGCCATACCCTGCGCCTGGCGGCGCCGTTCTGGTTCTCCGCGGAAAAGCGGAAAGCCTGGCTGCTCCTTCTTGCCCTCATCGTTTTGCTGGTCGGCTACACCGAGTTTTCCGTTCTGCTCAACCACGAATCGGGAGAACTGACCTCGGCCCTTGCGGCGCGCGATTCGTCGCGGTTCCGCCAATCGATCCTGGCCTTTTTCGGCTTGCTGATCGTCAGCGTTCCAACGGATGCGCTCTACGTCTACGTCCGCGACAACCTGGCCTTGCATTGGCGCCGCTGGCTTACCCGGCGTCTCCTCGGCAGGTACTTCGCCCAGCGCGGCTACTACCGCCTGCTGTCCGATGCCGCCATCGACAATCCGGACCAGCGCATCTCCGACGACGTCAATTCCTTCACCCAGCAGTCCCTCGTTTTCGTTCTCGTGTTCGCCAGCGCCGTGTTCCAGTTGATTGCTTTCGGGCGAGTGCTGATTGGTGCTCGCGCCAAGTAGGATTCGTCTTGGCTAGGCGGATCGTTAGAGATGCGCATGACGGCAAGCCCCTTCCGCACTGCCCCATCCTGTCGGGACATGCCCGAAGCGTTCCGAGAGCATGGCGGCACGTGCCGACTTCTGATAAGCCGACTTTCCCATGCCATGCTCAACGGCGTCGCGCCCTCGTTTCGTCCGCACCAACCGAAAGGGATCCAGACTCACTGCGAATTCGCCTACCCTGCAACACGCGGCCACACAAACAGGTGGCGAAGGAGACTCCGTATGACGGAAATAACCAGGGATGGAACCATGTCTCCCATCCCGCACCTTCGGCCAATGCATTAACGGAAGCGGCTGTGATCAATCCTGCTATCGCGGCGGAGGTGCCAACCCAGTCAATCCAAGTTGCTCCCCTGGGTTCATGGTTATACCGGCTAACCGCGTCTGCAGTCAGCACGCCTGCGAACACGGTCAGAGTTGCTACCGAAAGCTCTAATGACATCTCCAGTGCCGCCCCCCATGGATTGATAGAGAGCCACGCGATTGGCGCGATGACGCACGCCAACACGATACGTTGGCCACGATGGCCGAGCCATGGCAATGCTATCGATGTTGAGAGCGCTCTTACGCCAAATCGCACAGCGCCGAAGACCGTCATCGCTGTGAGCATCATGCGCGCGGGAAGAGAACTCCACGCCGCCTTTCCCCAAAGAGCCATCGCTATGTTTGGCTCCAAGCTGGGCTGGTAATAGGTGGAGGCATGCGTCGCAACCTCTAGCAAGCCCACCATGAATAGGCCGCCGCAGATTGGCAGAGCCAGTCCCATCGTTGCAAGTTTTCTGATCGGTGTCCGCGCTTGCTTCGGCCCAACGTACTCAGCGGCGAGAAACGCCAGCGGTGCAATGTAGAAGCTTAGCTTACCGATGCCGTACCAGAGGTCCAATAGGCGGGGATGTCCCGAATCAGGAAACGGTGTCATAACGGCTGGCCACCCATCACAGACCCGGATCGCCGCGGCAATAAGCACGGCCACCGCAAGCTTGTTGGTAAAGAGCGCCAACTTGGCGGCCGTGCGGGTATTCTGCAAACTGGTCACGAAGAGATAGGTGAGGAGCACGATTGCGACTACACTACTTAGGGCGGGCGCGTCTCGTCCAAGAACGACTCGGAGTTGCCACGTTACGGGCAGCGAGATCATCGCGGCAGTCCAGGCCACAAGAAACCAGATACAGCAGAGACGTGCGCAATAGCCCGGGATCCTCCCCATTGAGGTCTGTAGTGCCAACATGACTCCTGAGCCCGCAGTCCGGCAGGCGAACGACGGCCCGACGAAGAAAAGAAGCGTAAGGAAGGCTGTCAGGGCAGCAACGATCAAAGCATAAACCTGAACTGGATAAAGCATCAGCAAATCGCCACCATGGACGAACCAGAAGGGGAAATTGAGGAACACGGTTGAGATGATAAGGGCCGGTGTACGCCACCCTATTTCAGCCGAGTCTGGCTGGGGATCGGACCAGCGAATTCGGATCACTGTATCTTTGACACCAAGCGACGCGACACGGTTCCTGAGCCAGTACCTCGGTAGCCTTGCCCGTCAGTTGCGCAAAAGCCAAGTGAAACCCCTTTATCGGAAAGCGCACCCCCTAAGCCGATGGGTTGGTATCCAGGTGGAGGTTTCTGGGATCGGGCGGGTGCTAGAGGGGGTGGGGGGTGGCACTTTCGATCCCTCCTGTCTCCTATCCCTAATTCGTCTTGCGGACGATGTGGTGGTAAATCTGCTTGCGGTCTGATCCGTAGAAGACCAGTTCAGCCGTGTCCGGAGTGAGCCGGCGGAACTCCACCGTTCCATGCCGCGTCCCCTCCTGGTTCGCCCAGGGGAAGCGCGCCACGCCGTTTCCGGTTTTGCCCGCGAAGGAAAATCGCAGACGCTCGGCGGGTGTCCGGGCCGAGCCCTGGTAGCGAGCCGTCAGCGTTCCCGCCACCACGCCGTCGCGCTCGAAAACATTGACGTTCACCGCAACGGGAGTGCCCGGCGCCCGATACGTGGCGCCCGGTTCGAGCGCCCAATTGCCCGCCAGTTCCACCGGTGCGGCCCCGTTCGGCTCAAGCAGCGGCGCATCTTTCGCGCGGTCCGCCGTGCCAGAGTCCGGCGCCTGCTCTTCCTCGGCTTCCTTCAGCTTCTCGACTTGCTGCCGGCGTTCGGCCTCCTGCTGGCGGCGTTTCCGCTCCTCGACCGCCGCAACGGCTTTTGACAGCGAGGCTCGCGGCGCCGCGGGAGCCACATAGGTTGTCGAACCCTCGAGCCACGTGCCGTCTGCCCGTTCCGCTGTAAGGTGGAACCCCGCCACGTCCGAGCGGGCCGCATATAACACCGCCCCGGATTCGAGCGTCTTTCCGTCGAGCTTCAGTTCGGCGCGCAGCGCCCCGTCCTGAACCTCAAGCCGCGCCGCTTTCGCGTTGGCGAGCACTTTCGGCTCCCAACGGATTTTCAGATTCTCGCCTTCCGGCACGGCCTCGATTCGCACAAACGAGGTGGCTGCCGGCCCGGCAATCTGGTGCCAGTAATTCTGGCGCAAATAGAGAACCAGCCCTGCCGAAAGCGCGAGCATTCCGCCCAGAACGGACCACACCATCCAACGCGTCTGCGGATCCTGCGCCGGTTGTCTCGGCAGCAGAACCGGTGGAGGCTGATAGTAGCGCTGCGGGACGACCTCGCGGCTCCCGTATCCGGCGCGGATCACTTCGGCTCCACGCGCCCGCCGCACATCGACCGAAAGCCCGGGTTCGCGTTCGCGCTGCGCAAGAAAATCGCGCCCATCCACGTCGAACTCCTGGTAGGACGGAAATGGCCGGATCGATCCGTCGCTTTCCCGTACGAAGAATCCGGCCCGCGAAGAAAACAGGCTCACCGGATGCAGGATCAGCGACACCTGAAACGGTTCGGTGAAGAACTCCTCGTGGATGGCCAGGTCCTCAGGCGACATCGCCAGGCCGCTCCGCGTGTGAGAGTGATACCAACCCACCACCCGCCGGTCCGATTCGCCCGATTCGGCGATTTCCCGCAAGCGCCCGGCCAGTTCCGCGCGGTCGCGCTCGGAAAGCGAGAACGAAGGCCCGGAGGCATGCTCGCATGAAATCGCTTCGTATCCCGTGATGTGCAGCCGGGTTCCGTCGAAGCTCCCGAGCAGCAGTCCGCCGACTTCGAGACCGCCGTGCCCGAGCGCCCGGTGACCATCGAGCACACACTGATTTACCGCCCCGAGCACCGCCTGGTCGTACTCGATCACGAACGGACACTCCGCCACCGTCCAAATGCCGGTTTTGGGGAGTGCGGACGGCTTCATCATGTCGGGCGGGGCCTCAATCAGTATAAGCTCTCACAGCCGGAGCCACCAAGACATCGTCCTCAATCTACCGGCAAAGACGGATTGGGAGTACTGGGCGTTTCCGTTACAACGTTAGTCGTCGCCCAGGTTGGCCGCGGACAGCATCACCACCACAAACAGCGTCATCTCCGGACTTTGCGTGCGCGGATCGGCGATTTGCACCGCCAGAACGGATAAAGGCCCCACGCACCATATGTTTCCAGAGCATGCCGTGAGTGCCCAGGCAGCCAGAAGCACGTAGATCGCCAGATTCGGAAGTTCGTGCGCTCCCGGAGCAAGCGCCAGCGGCCGGATTCCGCCCGCCGCCAGCACCATTGCCGCCGCCGCCGCGCCGAGCGCCGCGAGTCGGAACGGCAACCTTCCTGACGGCGCGATCTTAAGGAGAAACATTAGCGCGACAACTGAACCTGCGCACGCCATCCACGCGTAAGGTAGTCCCGATGCGATCAAAGCCGCCAGCATCGCCGCGGTCATCAGGTAATGTCTTACCGAGCCTCCCCGCGGATGGAGCAGCGAGAGAAATGACAGCGGGATTACGGCTAGCGCCAGCGCCGGCACAAAACGGGGTTCGCTCCACCGCATCGCGAGCAAAACCAGCGACGCGATCGAAATGCAAATCGTGGCCCGGAACGAAAGCCGCAGAAAGTCGTCGCGAGTCCGCGAATCGAATGTTTGAATGGCGCTGAAGGCGAGGCACAGGGCGGTTACCCATAGCGTGAGCCCGGCGTGGTTTGAAGAAAGAGCCGCCCAGAGCTCCATGCCGGCCAGCGCAATCAGCAGCATCCACCAGCGCGGGTTTCGGAGCTTCGATGGAGGCTTGCGGAAGCAAACCAGCGCCCACGCGAGCGCCAGAACGGCCGCACCGGTGGCGACCAGCGCCGACGGCCAGGCCGATGCCGTCCGGTGCGTTGCGAACGCGATCCCGAGCAGCGCGACAATGGGGTAATACGACAGGCTCTTCATCGCGCCACGGCTGTCCTCGCCCGGTCCGCTGCGCCGCGTTTGGATAGGAGCAGGCTCACGTTGAAACTGTGAGCATAATATACGGTGGAGCGGCGCGGCAATGTCCGCGAGCGCATTCGGGCGCAACGTGAATCCAGCAGTGGAAACGGAAGATCGCGGGTGGTGGCCGGCCGCGTGGGTGATCGCGGTGCTGCTGCTCGCCTTGTCGGCCAGCCTGCTGCTGTTCTGGTGGTGGCGCATGGCCCACCCCTCCGAGGCGATGAAAATCATCTCGCTCTCGCGCCTTGCCGGCAAGGAATATCAGCCCGCCATTGCGCCCGACGGCGAGACCGTCGCCTTCCTCTGGCAGCAGGAGGAAGCGCGCCCGCCGAGGATCTGGGTTCTCCCGCGCGGCGCCGAATCGCCCCGCGCTCTCACCTCGAGCGCCGGCGAGTACTCGAGCCCCGTGTGGTCGCCTGACGGCGAGTTCATCGCCGCGCTACGCCTGTTGCCCAACAGCGGCGAGTTGTTGATCTTCCCCAAATCAGGCGGCGAAGGGCGCGTCGTTTCCAAACTGCTGCCCACCCGATTCGGCCTCAGCCAGCGCCATCTCGACTGGTCCCCCGACGGCGAGTTCCTGCTGGTGGACGACGCCGAGAAAATCAGCGAACCGCTCGCGCTCTATCTCGTTTCCGTCAAGACCGGGCAGCGGCGGCGCATCTCACAGCCGCGGGAATCGGAAATCGGCGACATCGCCCCGCGTTTCTCGCCGGACGGAAAACAGGTGGCCTTCATCCGGCTGGTCAACCGCGTTTCCAACGAACTTCTGGTCATGCCCGCTCAGGGCGGCACCCCCGTCGTTGTCGAGCGCTCCACCCATCTCATCAGCGACCACTCCTGGTCGGCCGACGGAAAGTCGCTCTTTTTCGCTTCCAATCGCGACGGCGAATACCGCATCTGGCGGGTTCGCGCCGGCGCCAACGCGACGCCTCGCGCAACCTCGGTCTACGGCGAGTTCGCCATTCAGTTCGCTCTTCCACGCAAATCCAAGGCGCTCGTCTACGCCGTCGTGCAGGACCGCATCAATATCTGGCGTTTCGACCTCGCGGATTCGCCCGACCCCTCCACTCGCTGGAAACGCGTCATCGCCTCTGCCGGGCAGGACCGCTCACCTCAGTATTCGCCCGACGGACAGCGCGTCGCCTTCCGGTCCGACCGCGGCGGCGAAGACTCCATCTGGGTTGTCTCGCTCGATTCCGACGAAACCTCGCTCGTTACCCGCGAGCACATGCGCCCCTCCGTGCCCCGCTGGCGTCCCGACGGCCACGGCCTGGTGTTCCACAGCGCTGAAACCAGCCGCATCTATGTAGCCGAGGAATCGCAGGGCAAGTGGAGCGTTCGCGATTTCGGCGCCACCGGCGTTCATCCGGTCTACTCGCCCGACGGCAAATGGATCTATGCCGGCAGCCCGGACTCCATCCTCCGTTATCCCGCGGCCGGAGGAAAAGCCGAAAACATCGCGCCCACCCGGGCCATTTCCCTCGGCATCTCCGCCGATGGCCGGTTCCTGTTCTTCGTTCGCGAGCCGAAGGGAACCACGCTCTGGCGCTTCGATCTCGAGACCCGCGAAATGACCAGGGTGCTCGACGGACTCGTGCCGTACTGCGGCAGCTGTTGGGCGCTCTCGGGCAATGTTATTTACTACCTTGGCGTCAGAGCCGATGAGCCCAATCAGCAGGCCATTTATCGCCGCGATTTCGACAAAGACGAGCCTCCGCGCGAAGTTGTCCGCTATCCCGAAGCCGTGTTCCCCATCGGCATCGGCCCGTTTTCCGTAACTCCCGACGGCCGCTATTTCCTGTGTGTTCGCGTCGATTCCTCGGACAGCGATCTGTTGAGAATCGACACCTTTCAGTGAGCTAATTCGCCCGTGAGCTAATTCGCCGCGCGTCCGGCCAGCATCCGCCACGCCAGCCCCGCCCCGTTGAAACATTCCGCCAGGAATTTGTGCGGCCGCAGCGGGTTGTACCGCAGCCCGAGCAGGAACGCCAGCGCGTACTTGCGGAGCGACGGCGCCGAAGGCTCGAAAAAATCGTCCTTGCCGTCGAGCAGCCACCCCGCATACCCGTAAATCCAGTTGAGCGGCACATACCCGCGGTACTGCCGGGTGATCTGAAACACTTCGCGGAACGTGATCTCGCGCTTGCTGAGCGTCTTGTTGTCGCCGTACATGCGCGACGTGGCCAGATACGCGTCCACCTTGTGCATCGGCCAGCGTTGCGAGATCCGCAGCCACAGTTCGTAGTCGAGCGTCAGGTGCAAATCCGTATCGAGCATGCCCGCCTCACGGAACACATCGCTCCGCAAAAAGGATGCCGGCTGGCAGATGTAGCATTGATGCCCGAGCCAAGCGTGGTCGTAGGGCAGCACCGGGTAGGGCTTGATCACGCTGCCGTCCTCGCGCGTGTACCATGCATCGCCGTAGATCACGCCCGCCTCGGGATGCGCGGCAAATGCTTCCACCGCGGTTTTGACGGCACCCGGCATGTAAACGTCGTCGGCGTTCAGAAACGTGAAGATTTCCCCGTGCGTCCGCAGGAAGCCCTTGTTCACCGCGTCGGATTGCCCTTTGTCTTTCTCCGACACCCACGTGAGCCTGCCCTCGTACTGCTTGAGAAGTTCCACCGTGCCGTCCGTCGAGCCTCCGTCCATCACGATGTACTCGATGCGCGGGTAATCCTGCGAAAGAATGCTCTCGATGGTTTCCGGCAGAAACCGGGCCATGTTGTAGGTCGGGGTGACGATTGATACGAGAGGGAGCGAATCCACGTGCTCATTCCATTCTAAGCAGTTCGTCGACCTCCGCATAGCCGCACGGAATGCGGATCCCGTCCCGCGACGCCCCGGCGGCCAGCAGCGCCTTCACCGAATCCGGCGAGCGCAGATGCGTCCAGTACGAATCGACGCACGCCTTCACCGCCAGCGCGAGCGCGGTCCGGCCTTTGCCGTCGCGCAGGTGAACATCGGCGCCGCGCCCGATGAGCAGGCCGACCGTTTCGTGCCGCGCGCGCCAGCAGGCGACATGCAGCGCCGTCGAATCCGGGGCCACGTCCCAATAGCCGTCGCCCGCCGAGAACCGCGCGTTCACGCTCACGCCCAGTGCGAGCAGCCTCCGGACGCCCGCCGTGTTGCCGTTGCCCGCGAACTCCGCCAGCAGTTGGCCGCCGCGCGCCACCAGTTCCGCATTCCCCCGCGCGCACGCTTCGAGCACCCGGTCGAGCCCCGAAAGTTCTGTCTTTCCTCCGCGAGCGTCGAACAGGTTCAGCAGATCGGCGCGCCCACGCTGCGCGGCCATCGGATAGGCCGGTTGCGCGTCGCCGCCGTGTTCGAGCATCAGTTCCAGGATCTCGACGCCGTTGTCGCGCAGCACCGCCTGCTGAACGGCGGTCCGTCCCCAGCGCGTGGCGCGGTTCGGGTCAGCGCCGTGCGACAGCAGATACTCGATGCCCAGGTAATCGTGCCAGTCGCACTTGCGCGCGAGCATCACCGCCAGGCTGTCGGCTGTCAGCCGCCCCGATTCAACAATCGCTTCGAGCGCCGCGTTGTCGTAGCCTTCCGGAGCGTGATACGGGACCTCGTCGTCGTTCGGGTCCGCGCCGCGCTCGAGCAGCAGGCGGGTGAGCGGAGCGTTGTGCGCCACTCCCGCCGCTCCGTACAGCGCGCTCTCAAACACGGGCTCGGGTTGGTGCGTATGGTCGAAATAGCCGGTTTTGGCGCTCGCTCCAGCGTCGAGCAGCGCTCGCGCCGTCGCCACAAGGTCCTCGGATTTTTCCGAACCCCGCAGATGCTCGGAGAAGCACAGGCAGGTGAGAGCGTCCCACCCGCGCGTGTCCTTCGCGGCCGCGAGCGCCGGGTCCGCTTCGAGCATCGTCTTCACCGCCGCAACGTCGCCCGCCGCCGCCGCCCGGAAGAAATCGTCCATTCCGGTCAGTGTAGGCCTGCCGAGTCGAGCCCGGCAAGTGGCGATTCGAAATCAAACCCGAACATTCGCGGGTCCTCGCCGATCACCGCCGCCGAAACGATGTAGAAAACGTAGTCGTAGGTTTCCTTCGGCAGCCGGTCTTTGTAATCCCGCAGCAGACGCCAGAAGTTTCGCTCGCGCGGGTTCGGCGGCATGCTCCTCACCAGCGGAAGAACCTTGTCCTCGCCCCAGTTGTAGCAGGCAAACACCAGCAGCCCCGAGGCCTGTGCGTCCGTCGTGTACAGATCCCTGATGTAGCGCGATGCCGCAACCGTCGCCTTCTCCCAGTCGTTTCGCTCATCCGCCGGGTCCGGTCGAGGAAGGTCCACCAGCGGACCCACCTTCAACCCATACTTGGTCGCCGTCTCCGGAATGAACTGCCACATCCCCTTCGCAAAGCCCTTGTAGGTTTGCGGACCGCACGCATACGCATCAAACCCGCTCTCCTGCAGCGCGAGATAAAAGTATTGCGGCGGCAGTCCTTGTTCAAGAAACGCCCGCGCGATTTTCGGCGCATAGCCGCGCTCCCGCGCCACCTTCAAAATATTCCTGAGCTTGGGCGTCGATTTCCAGTAGCCGATGTACTTTTTCACTTCGCTCATGTAGTCGGCCGGCATCGTCAACTCGCACTCGCCGAAAATGCGCGTCACCCGCAGCAGCAGTTTGTCTTCGGCCGATAGCGTCTCCGAATAAAGTTTGCTCGCGCGCAGGAAATCGTCGTACTTTTTCTGATTCTGCCGCTCGCGCTCGCGATAGCCCCGCATCAACTCGCGGCTTTGCGGATTGGCCGGGTCGGCCAGCAGGCTCTGGACGCGCGCCACTTCGAGCTCCGTCGATTTCATCGAATAGAACAGCTCACGCGCCAGTTCCTGACGCTGCGCCCATTCGCGATGCAGATACCACGCATAGCCCGCCGAGGCGAGCGCCACCACGCCGAGCGCGCCGAAAATCCAGAGATACTTCGAGCGCTGCTTCTTCTGAACCTTTTCGTAGGCGCGGCGGATCAGGATGGTGCGGTCGCTCATCGGCTGATTGCCCGCATCGCCCCCGAAATAGCGCTCGGCGACGCTGTCGACAACCTCGCGCGGACGGTCCGCTTCAAGCCACGCGTAGGGTCCGCCCGCCCCCAGTTGAACCGTGAGGCTGCCTTCCACCGGCGCCGACTGTATGCGTTCGCCCTCCCGGAACAGCCCGTTCGCGCTATTCAGATCGCGAATCCACCAGCCGCCGTTTTCATACACCACTTCGGCATGGCGGCGGCTCACGTAGTCGTGCTTCACCGTCACCGCGCACGATTCGTCCCGCCCAATCAGGAACGGCGATTCGAATTTGTACGATTTCGCGCTGCTTTCCGATTCTCCAACGCGAATGCGCAATACCGGCGCCGCCGGAGAGAATCCAGGTTGCCCGTGCGCGTCCACTAGTCGATATCTTTACCCAGGTACAGCTCGCTCACAACCTCGCGGTAGTTCTCGAGCACGCGATTGCGCCGGATCTTCATCGTCGGCGTGAGCTCGCCGTTCTCGATCGAAAAATCGCGCTCGAGAACCTTGAATTTGCGGATCTGTTCAAATGACGCCAGTTGCTTGTTCACCCGCGTAACCGCCTTCTGAATCTCCTGGCCGACCTCGCCCTTGATCGCCTCGGCGCTTTGCGGGTTCACCGTCACCAGCGCCGTCACATACGGCATCTTGTCGCCGATGAGCAGAATCTGGTTGATCAGCGGCTCCGATTTGAACAGGCCCTCGATGCGCGCCGGGTAGATCTTCTTCCCGTTCGAGGAAACGATCAGTTCCTTCTTGCGTCCCGTGATGTAGTAGTAACCGTCCGGGTCCACTTCCGCGATATCGCCCGTGTAGAGCCATCCGTCGCGGAGCACGGCTGCCGTCGAAGCCGGATCCTTGAAGTAGCCCGAAAACAGGCACGGGCTCTTCAACAGCAACTCGCCGTCTTCGGCAATCCGCGCTTCCACGCCCGGCAGCAGCTTGCCGATGCTGCCGGGACGCGGCGCATTTACCGGATTGAGGGTCGCCACGCCGCCCTCCGTCAGCCCGTAGCCTTCGATGAGCGGCATGCCGATGGCCGAGTAAAACTCGCCCATCTCTTTGCTCAGCGGAGCCGCGCCCGAAGCCGCCACGCGCATCTCGCCGCCCAGCCGCTCGCGAATCTTCGAATACACCAGCCGGTCGAACACCTTGAGCGCGCTCTTCATCCACCCCGCCGGTTCGCGTCCCTCGCGCCTGCGTTTGGCCGCCTCGCTGCCCACCCCGATGGCCGCATAGAACATGCGCCGCGAGACGCCGGACCGCTTGCGGATCTCCGTCCAGATGCTCGCGTAAATGCGCTCCCACACCCGCGGCGGAGCCAGGAAAAACGTCGGACGAATCCGCTTCATCTCCGCCGGCAGCTTCGCCAGGCTTTCCGAAAAGTAGATCTGCGTCCCCAACCGCATCACCACAAACTCGAGCACAACGCGCTGCGCGATGTGAGCGGACGGCAGAAAAACAAGCGTGCGGTCTTCCTCGCCGAGCGCCAGCACCAGCGGACCCATATCCGCATTCGCAACCACCGCCGAGTGCGTCACCAGCCCCATTTTCGGCTCGCCCGTCGCGCCCGAGGTGAGATACAGAATCGCGTGCGCCGAGTCGTCGAACTCCGCGCGGATGCGCTCAAAACTGCCCGGCTTTTCGCCTTCGAGCGCGCGCCCGAGAGCCCGCACTTCGTCCAGTTTCCGCGCCCCGTCGGCATCGCCCGCGAGCACAATCCAGATTTCGGTGAGCGCTTCGGCGCCTGCCGCCGCTTCGAGCGCCGTCTTCGCCCGGGCGTTCTCAACAACGATAGCCTTCGGCTGCGCCGCGCGCAGGTTCCGAATCTGGTCCGGCATCGGATAGCTCGTATAGAGCGCCGCCGAAATCGAGCCGTTGGCCATGATGCCCAGATCCACCAGGTAAAACTCAGCCCGTGTTTCCGAGTAGACGGCGACGATGTCGCCCTTCCCGATGCCGAGCGCCCGCAGTCCAAGCGCGATCTCGCGCGCGATGTCGCGGAATTCGGCCCAGGAATAAGTGGTGTATTGATCGGATTTCGGGAGCGGCTGGTGGAGGGCCGGTTTTGATCCCAGCCGGGCGGCCGTCTCTTCGAGCACCGCGAACGCGGTTCGATAACTCATAGCAGTGAAGTGGTGATCTCCAGATCAGGATAACGCGGACGTCTCTCTATATTGTGATCCAATATGGCTTATGCAGGAAGCGCCCAGAAAAATTGCCGTCATCGGGGCAGGGAACATGGGCGCCGCCCTCATCGGCGGCGTGCTCAAGGCGGGCGTCGCCACGCCTGAATGCATCGTCGCCACTACGGGCTCTGAAGCCCACGCCCGCCAGGTCGCCGAGCGTTTCGGAATCCGCGCCACCGCCGGCGGAAATCGCGAAGCGGCAGATTTCGCCGACGTTCTGATCCTTGCCGTCAAGCCCGGCACGCTGCCCAAGGTAGTGGAGGAAGTGCGCGATCAGTTGCGTGCCGGCCAGATTCTGGTCTCGCTCGCCGCGTCGCTGCCCATCTCTGTCATTGAGCGCCATGCCGCCCGCCATATGCCGGTGTTCCGCGCCATGCCGAACATCCCGGTGGTGGTCGAAGAGGGCGCTACCGCAATCGCCTCGAACGCCGTCGCCAGTGAAGCCGACCGCGCCCTTGTCGAAGGCATCTTCCGCGCTGTGGGCGTCGTCTGTTTTGTCGACGAGGAGAACATGGACGCCGTCACCGCGCTTTCGGGCAGCGGACCGGCCTACATCTACATGGTGATCGAAGCCCTGATTGCCGGCGGTTTGAAGATGGGGCTGTCGCACGAAATCTCCACGCGCCTCGCCGAGCAGACCGTTCTCGGCGCTGCGAAGTTGGTGCGCGAAACCGGTCTCCACCCGGCCATTTTGCGCGACCAGGTCATCACCCCCGGCGGCGTCACCATCTCGGCGATTCACGAGTTGGAGCGCCACGGCCTCCGCGCCATGCTGATTTCAGCGCTCGAAACGGCCACCAACCACTCCCGCACCCGCACCCGCGCCCTCCTCGAAAAAAGCCCCCGCCCCGAAAAGGGGCCTGCCTGAACTGACACCTTTCGATTCCAGGAAAAGGTGCCAAAAGGGGCCGGAAAAGGGGCCTGCCTGAACTGACCCCTTTCGATTCCAGGAAAAGGTGCCAATGCTGAGTGACCCCTTTTCTAAATTCCGCAACGGCAAGTAAGCTGCTGAAAATACTAAAGAAATCCGCTGCGCTCGGGCGAGGGTCCGGTTTTCCGGCAGCGCCCGGCTTCGCAGCAACTCGATCGCGACCTTGTTTTCCAGCGCGGAATGCCATCAAATTGCTCGTGTTTTCAATGCTTCCGCCCAAACCGGAAATGGGGCCGGTCGCATAGGCCCCAATTTCGAAAACGCAAAAGGGGCACGTTCAGGCAGGCCCCTTTTTTCGGGCCCCTTCTTTCGCCCCTTTTTTCTTGGGGCCGAAATAACGCTATTCAGTCTTTACGATAATGGCGTGGCCGTTCAGGTTGTGAAGGACAACGCGGCCAGGCTCGCTTCGTTGCTCGCCGTCCACGAAACGCGCGACGCCTTCACAGCCAAAGAACCCGTAATCGTCGAACACAACAATGCCGCCGGCGCTCATCCGCGGCCAAACCCATCCGAAGACTTCCTTGGCGGATTGGTAGACATCCACATCAATGTGGCAGAGACGGAAAGCCGTGTCCGCCGGGATCAGATGGGCCGTGTCGTCCGGGAAAATACCTTGAAGAATACGCGCGTTATCGAGGCCGAGACGGTCGCGGATCAGGGATTGGACGAGATCGCGGCTGGTATCGGAGTGCTCGCCACCGGTGTAGCCGGGATCATTCGCGCCGGCCTTAACGACGCCCTCAAACGTATCGCACAGGTATACGGGTTCGGAGATGCCGCAAAGCTTCGCTTTCTTCGCCAGCAGTGATCCCGTACCGCCGCGCCAAACACCCACTTCGAGAATGGCGCCTGCAGTCTTAACACTCTGAGCGACAAGGGACCACAGTTCCCAGCAGCGATACAAATCGACGAGGATACAAATCGACGAGGGTGTTGTCCTTGATGATCGAGTAGGCGGCTGTGAAATCGGCATCGGCGTTCCACGGAGCGTAGGTCGCGAGAGGAGCGGCGGGCTGATAGACGGCGGAACCGCTGCGAGGGACACGGTGAATCTGGTAACCCATCCGCATCACGGCGCCCGAGACCGCGGTTTTCAGGAACTCGATCACCTCACTATCTTACAAGCCGGCGGTGTTCAGGGCCTAAGGGGCCTGCCTGAACTGGCACTTTTCGATTCCAGCGCGTATGGAAAAGGGGCCTGCCTGAACTGGCACTTTTCGATTCCAGAAAAAGGTGCCAATGCCGAGTGACCCCTTTTCCGAATCGCGCACTGCTCGTAAGCTCTTGAAAATACTTTAAGAATCCACCTGAGCGCGGAGGGGGATCCGGTCTTGCCGCGGCGGTCCGCTTCGCAGCAAACCGATCGGAACCTTGTTGCTCAGCGCGGAACAGCATCAAATTGCTCGTGTTTTCAAGCTTCCGCCCAAAATGGAAATGGGGCCGGTCGCATAGGCCCCATTTTCGAAAACGCAAAAGGGGCACGTTCAGGCAGGCCCCTTTTTTGGACTTTACCGGGCTGCGACCGTTGCGGGCCTTTTCGCCGGAACGGCTGCCGCGGAACCGCCCACCTTCGTGCGAATCTTATTAATCTCGGCGACCACCGCATCCGTGCCGCCGTTGGCGTACAGGATCAGCAGGCGCTCCGCCGACAGGTTCGACAGCACCATGTTGCGGAACTTATTGTTGTAGTTCGCAACATCGGAGTCTTTATACCCATACTGCGGAGCCACCGCCGCAAGCACGGACTGCACTTCGGTCACCGCCGGACCGGTCAGTGTGAAATCGGCGTCCGACAGATTGTGCAGGACGTACTCGGCAAGCACATTCGTGTGCGCGACCGAGGCGCCGGTCAGAAGGTCCACCGAACCCAGCCAGCGAAGCGCGGGCAGCCGCATCTGGCCCTTGCTGTCCGCCATCAGATATCCTCCGGCCACCGGGTCGATCTGGGCCAGGATGGCGGCGGCGCGCAGCCAGTTCACCACCTTGTACTCGCTGCCGCTGGTGGGGTTGGAGTGAGCCGAAGCCTGGGCAATCACGAAGTCCGGCGGAAGCCCGCGCTTCATCGCTTCCGCAATGCCGATGATGTGATGAGCGCCGGTCTTGGAGTCGCCCGCTGCTCCCCACGCGTCCGTTCTGCCGTTGCCGCCAAAGTTCAGTTCGGTAAACTCGGTGCCGTCATCGTTCCACTGAAAAACGATCGGCTTGGCCCAATCGTGCCAAATCGGAGCGGCCACCGTAACGTCCTGGCTGAGGAAAATGTCCGACCCCAACACCTCCACATCGTCGGGCGCGATGACCGGCATGCCGTCCACCCGGCTCATGCCGTAAACGGCCCGGTACCCTCGAGCCAAATTCAGGCTGCTGATCTCGTTGAAGGATTCGTGGATCGGCAGACCGCCAGGATAGGAATGGTGCCCGTAGGTAGCGCCGCCCGGGGCCGAGGAGAAAGGTTGGGGGAGCTTCGGACAATCGGTGTTTTCGTCCCGCAGCGGAGGGAATATGCCGGCCTTGATGCCGCCTTGCGGAATTCGACTTTCGTCGGCGGGATCCACAAGCCCCTGGTCGGTCAGCTTCTGGATGATCGCATTCTTTTGGGCATCGGTGACGCCGGTCCGCGAGCTCACGCAGGTGTTCCGGTTGCGGACCGCGTCCAGGGTCTGAGTGCGCAGGTTCCCATCCTGAATCTGATTCATCTGACGGGTCAGAAACTGCATGGCGGACTGCACCATGGCCGAGTCTCCGGCCATCGACGCGGCGCGATCGTTGCCTGCGCCCGTCTTAGTCTGATCAGCGCCGAAGGCGCAGACCACAAGGGTTCCAATCACAAGAATCGGTCGAATTCGCATGTCACTCCTTCCAGGGAATGTTGGGATTGTCGGAGGCCAACCCACTACGCGCGATGAGCGTTGAGTGAAAACTGGATAAATTTGGGCCGCGATGGCCCGCCCTTAACTTCCGAACTGCTCTGCGTATTCCGTTTTCAGCCGCTGCCAGCCGCGCTGCATCGCTTCGCCGGCCGCGGCGCGGTCGATGGGAGTTCCGTTAAGCAGGTGCTCCAGGACTTCGAAAGCGATGTGCCAGCCCGCGGCGCCCCACGACACGAAGCGGTGATCGATCTTGTGCCAGAGCGTCAGTCGCGTGCCGGCTTCGGAGCGTTCCAGTTCCCACCGGATATCGCCATACTCGAGCACGTGGGGCGCGTCGGCTCGCGTCACTTTCGTCGGGACCGGCGCGGGCGCTCCCACCCAATGAAGATTCACCGTGGCTCCCACCTGGTCCAGATTCCCGTCCACAACGAAGGGCGCCCATTCCCGCAATTGCGCCGGGTCGATGAGCGCCAGCCAGACCTTTTCCGGCGAGTGGCGTAGTTGCCTGACCAGAATCAACGTCCACTGATCTCCGCCCTTCCGCACTTCGGCGCCGTAGGCCGGACCCGGCATGTACGCGGTATCGCTCATCCTCTTCTCCTGGGCTTCCTTCGCGTTCGGGCTGTTTTAGCGGAATCGCCGCAGCTAATAGCGCTTCAGCTGCGTGATCTGAATCAGGTTGCCGCAAGTGTCCTTCAGCATGGCGATGATCGAGGCGGTCACGTCGGTGGGCGGCATCGTGAACTCCGCGCCGCGTGCCTTGATCCGCTCGTAGTCGCCGTTGACGTCGTCGGTGAAGAACATGCACGCGGGCTGCCCCTGCTCGAAAATCGCCTGCTGATAAGCTTTGGCCGCGGGATTGCTGTTCAGCGCCAGTTGCAACTGAGTGCCGTCCGCCTCCTCGGCCGACGCCACCGTCAGCCAACGATAAGATCCCTGACCGAAATCGGCCATCTTGGCAAACCCCAGTACCTCGGTATAGAAGCGCAGGGCCTTGTCCTGGTCGTCTACATATACGCTGGTCAACTTGATTTTCACTTCGTTCCTCCTTCATGGCGGGCGCGGTTTGGGCGGCGCCGTTTTGCGGTTGTCTTTCTCTTTGCCGGTGCGGATCGATCCAGGCGGTCGAGATGGCGTTCGAGAGCATCCACGTGGGCGGACCAGAACCGGCGGAAGGGAGCCAGCCACGCATCGATCTCCTGCAGAGGTTCAGGCTTCACCCGGTAGAGGCGCCGCTGTGCATCCACGGTCGATTCCACGAACCCGGCATCACGCAGCACGCGCAGGTGCTTCGACACGGCCGGTTGCGGCAAGCCAAGCTGACGCTCGATTTCGCCGACCGATTGTTCGGACGAGACGAGCAGGCTTAATATCGCGCGGCGGTTCGGCTCCGCAATGACTTCGAAGACAGACTCCACGTTCTTTATATACCCGATAAGGAATATACCTGTCAAGATATATTAAAAAAGGGGCCTGCCTGAACTGGCACCTTTTCGAACTTCGAAAAGAGTGCCTATGCTGAGTGTCCCCTTTTCTCATTGGCGCTCCAGAGCTAAGCATCTGAAAATGAGGACGAAAGCCCGCTGAACTCGGACCAGTGTCTAGATTTCCCGGCGCTGACCCTTCGCAGCAAATTCGATTGCAGTTTTGTTTCCAACGCGAAAAAACATCAAATTGCTGGGGTTTTCGATGCCTCTGCCCAAACCGGAAATGGGGCCGGTAGCATGTGCACCATTTTCAAAAGCTGAAAAGGGGTACGTTCAGGCAGGCCCCTTTTTCGGGCCCCTTTTTCGGACGTCATTTGCCCGCGGGAACTCTGCGGCGCAGTTCGTCGAAGAAGTTCATCAGGAAGACGACTTGATGCTGCGGCTCGGACTCGTCTTTCGCCTCGCCCCCCGGCATGAAGGCCACGAAACGTTTTCCATCCGGCGCGAGGTCAAAGCTCTTTCTGCCGGCTGAGCCCTTGAGCTGCGTGTCCGACCACAACCGCGGCTTGTCCGACACAAACGTGCCGCCGTTGACTGAATAGGACGCCACCATGATACGGCGATCGAGGGTCTCGAAAAACAACTCGTGGGTGGAGCGGCTCCACACGGGAAAGTTGCCGCCCTCACTGGAAACCTGCCACTTGCCTCCCCTGTCCGGAAAGGCGCGCGCGTAGATCTGTCGGGTTCCCGATTCGCTCGACGTATAGGCGATCCAATGACCGTCGGGGGAAAAGGAAGGATGCCGCTCGTCGGCCGGAGTTTGCAGGAAGACCTCCGGTTTTCCTGCCCGCATCCCACCCTCGTCGTTTTCTACCGGCACTGTCCACAAGTCGTGCACCGACTTCGGATCCATCTGGAAAAACGCCAGGCGCTTGCCGTCCGCGGTAAGAGACCATGGATATACCAGGTTGGGGCCTTCGGTCAGCACCCGCGGCTGCCCCGCTCCATCGGAGCGGATCGCCATGATGGACCGGCCGGCTCTGTAGACGGTGAAGCGTCCGTCCGGGCTCCATACGGGCATCTCGGCGTTTTCGGTGAAGGTCAAGCGGGTCATCGTGTCCCGCCGGAGATCATAAACCCAAATGTCGGTGCCGGATCCATTGTGCACCTCGAGCGCCAGTCGTTGGCCGTCCGGCGAGAGCGCCGGGCGGTCGTACTCTCCCGGTTTTGCCGGCAGCGTCTGTGGCTTGCCGGTGCTATCCAGCCATCCCAACTTGAACCGGTGTGTGTCCATGACGCCTTTCCGGTACACCAGGGTCCCGGTGCGGGAGAACGAAAGTTGGGCACTGCCGTTCGCCTGGTTAGAGGCGACATCGTCCAGAATCGGAACGGCCGTCCCACGAATTTCCAGCTTGTCAGCATCGAAACGGACCGCGAACAGCGTTGAATTGACGACGTAGGCCAAATACCCGGCCCCTGAGGGCGTGGTTAGATACCGGGCCGTTATGGCGCCGCGGACGAGCGTCTTGCGCTGGCGTCCGGGCAGCGTGAGGACCTCCACGGCCGCCGAATTCTGGGTCGGCTCCGAGTAAGAGACAAAAAGGAGCGCTTTGCCTCCCGGCAGAACCTGCGGAAAAGCGAAGAGGTAGCTCCCGGGGCCGAGGGGCAGCACGGTCTCGGGCTGGCCGGATCCGTCGCGCGTCCGCACCAGACCGGTTCCGAAAGTGCCAAAGTAAATCTCTCCGTCCTCACCCCAACTTCCCCCATTGCGAGTTCCCGAAGCCAGCAGCGGGACCACCGCGCCGCCCTCTACTGCGATCTTGTTCCACTTGGTTGAGGATTGGAACCCGATCCACTTGCCGTCGGGAGAGAAGAACGGCGAAGACGCGCCTTGTGTTTCCGCGAATTGGGTGGCTTTCGATTCATCCAGCCGGCGGGTGAACAGAGTGGGCGGATTGCCGGATACGTATGCCAGCCGCGTCCCATCGGGAGAAATGACGACGCTGCTGTCGACACTCCCCTGGTTGTGCATAGAGGGCATGACAACGTCGGGTCCGAGGTCGACGTTCAGCCGCACCAGCGGCCGGTCGGACGGTGCCGTGCGCCGCAGTGCCCACAAGGATATTCCGAGCGCGACCGCAAGCAGTGCGCAGGCGGCCGTCAAAATTCCGGTGAGACGGGACCGCGGTGGACTTGGCACATGGCTTTCGGCCAACAGCAACTCCAGATCGCCGATGTCCTGCAGCCGCTTCTTCGGATCTTTTTCGAGGCACGATTCCAGTAGCCTCCTCACGCTCTCGGGAGCCGCGCTCAGATCCGGGCGGTCGCGGACCACTCGCGCCAGGGTCTCAGTGAGGTCCTCACCTTGGAAAAGTCTCTTGGCGGTGAGGATCTCGTAGAGCACCACGCCGAACGCCCAAATGTCGGCGCGCTTGTCCACCACTTTGCCGCGCGCCTGCTCCGGCGCCATGTAGGCCGCAGTGCCGAGGATCATGCCCGCGCGCGTCATCTCGAGCGAAAGCGTCGGCGAGATGCTGGCGCTGGCTGCCGTACTGGCTGCGGCGGGCTCGGCCGACTTAGCCAGCCCGAAGTCGAGAATCTTCACCACGCCCCCGGGCGTGATCTTGATGTTGGCCGGCTTGAGGTCGCGATGGATGATGCCTTTTTCGTGCGCTGCCCTCAGCCCTGCCGCAATCTGCCGCGCAATCGCGAGGGCCTCATCGAGCGGCACCGGACCCTTGAGGTCGGCGCCCTCGACGAGTTCCATCACCAGCGCGCCCTGCTCGATGCCGTAGACGGTGGCGATGTTGGGGTGGTTGAGCGCAGCGAGCATCTGCGCCTCACGCTCGAAGCGCGCCATGTACTGCGCGTCACCGGCGAGCGACGCGGGCAGAACCTTGATGGCGACCTCGCGATTCAGCTTGAGATCGCGAGCCCGGTACACCTCGCCCATCCCGCCCGCGCCAAGCGGCGCGACGATCTCGTAAGAGCCCAATTTGTCGCCGGGTGGAAGGGGCATGATGCGATCCAGTCAGTGTAACTGATTCTCCAGTTCGTGAGCGGCCCATCATTCAACACCGTAATCTTCCTAACTCACTCCAATCAAAGGCAATCGCCCATTCCAATAAATGGGGCCTGCCTGAACTGGCACCTTTTCGAACTTCGAGAAAGGTGCACATGCTGAGTGCCCCCTTTTCTGTTCTGCGTCCGAGCCGCTAAGTCGCTGCAAAATCGAGCCCATAACATGCCGACGCGCCGGAAGCACAGACCTCGCGCCCTCCACTCACGCTCGCGGCAAAACCTTCGACCCTTCGTCGCTAGCGTCGAAAAGCCATCAAATATGGGCAATTTCGGCGTCTCGGTGCAAATGCGAAATGGGGCGGGTGGCATATGCACCATTTTCCGAAACGGAAAAGGGGAACGTTCAGGCAGGCCCCTTTTTTATATCGACAATCGACAATCGACACCCACCGTTCTGCTATACTCTCGACACCCTGGGAATGTAGGAAACCCCGGCATGCCTGCGCCAATCGCCAGTACGCTTGTCGAGGTGTGGGCGGATTAGGAGAACATTCACATGAATCGCTCCAGTTTCCTCAGCCGACCGGCGGTCTCGGTCGCTCTGATCACTCTGTCCCTCGGCATGGCTGCCTCGGCCCAGCCCATGCTGATTTCTCGCACCGTCACGGCCTCAGTGAAATCGGACCGCGCGGCGGAATTTGAAGCCGCCGTGAAAGACTACAACGCTGCCTACGCCAAGACGCCGAACCCGCGGGCGCGCCTCGATTACCAGGCGCTGACGGGAGCAGTTCCGCGTCACCGGCTGGTGGTCAGCTACGCCGATTGGGCGGCGCTCGACGCGGCGCCGACCAACGAGGGAAGTGCGGACGTGGCGCGAGCGCTGAACCGCATCCGCGCCTGCCTCGACTCGAGCACGACCGTCGTGACCGAGTTGCTTCCCGATGTCAGCACGCCGCCAATGCCGAACGAACCGCCGACGCTGCTACGGATTTCCCGGACACGCATCCGTATCGACAAGATCGACGAGTGGCTCGCGCTGGTCAAGAACGAGTTGCTGCCGGCCTACAAGAAAGCGGGGCGTACCCTGACCGTCCGTCAGGTTCGCCTCGGGGGGCCGACAAACGAGTTCTTCCTTTCGACGCGGGTCGCCAACTGGGCCGATGCAAATAAGAATTGGCTCATCGATTCGATGGGCGCCGAGGCGTACAATCGCATGAGCGCGAAATTGACAGCCCTCACGACTTACCGTGAGCGGGACCTGTATCGCTATCGCGGGGATCTGAGTTACTCGCCGCCGCGCTAATCAAGAGTGGCGTGGGGCCGTCGCGAGGCGGTCCCGCGCCGGATGTTCCGTCCGGATCGCCGACTCGACAGATTGCATACTTCGGTCGACGGAGCAGTCGCCTGGTCTATGCCTGATGCGATCGATGTTGCGCTCAGCCAGTTGCTGGCTGTTTCGGTGCCGGTAGCGGCTTTCGCCGTCATTTATAACCGGCGTTTTTTCCACCCCCGATACCGCCGGGCCGTACTCTCGGTCCTTGCGGGCTTCTTTCTGGTGCAGCTTGCCTGGCTGCCGGCCTTTTTCATCTTCCGCGAGTCCCGCCTCGAATGGCGGCTGAGACAGGAGGGCGTGAGCGCGACGGCGCGGATCCTGGCGAGCCATCAAGGCGGATCGTATTCAGCGCGCATGGGTCGTGGTCATTTGAATTGGGAGCGCTTCTGGGAAGTTACCTGCGAATACTCCGACGGACACGGCGAGAAGTACCGGGGCGAAGTGGAAGTGTACCCGGCAATGCCCCACAGCCCGGGCGACGCAGTGGCAGTCCGCTACATTCCGTCGGACCCGACGATTGTGCGCGAAGAGTACCGGATCCGCGAGGCGCGAAAGCCTCTTCCCAAGTTGGTCTTCGTGCCCATCGCCTGGGTGGTGAACGCCATTTTCGCTGCCTGGCTCGGTTTCCGAACTGTCCGTAAGAAGCGCCGGGCGGTGGCGCTGGGCATCGCGGATTTTCCGTACTAAAAGAAATGAAAAAGAAATGGGGCCAAGAAATGGGGCCTGCCTGAACTGGCCCCTTTTTACGCTTCGAGAAAGGTGCCCATGCTGAGTGCCCCCTTTTGTGTTCTGCGCCCGAGCCGCTAAGTTGCTGCAAAATCGAGCACATAACACGCCGGCGCGGCGGAGGCACAGAGCTCGCGACCTCCAGTCTCGCTTTCGACAAAATTCTTCGCCCTCATCGCTAGCGCCCAAAGCCCTCAAATCATGGGCAAATCATGGGAATTTCAGCGTCTCAGCGCAGATGGAAAAGGGGACAGGTGGCATGTGCACCATTTTCCAAAACGAAAATGGGGTACGTTCAGGCAGGCCCCTTTTCCGGGAGCGAAAAGTTCGGCAGGTTACACGAACTTATATACGCCCGGCACCGGCAGGGGCGTAATGTCGAACTTGGCGTCGTAGTCGAAGTTCTTCGGCTGTAAGTCGAGTTGCGACGCCATCATCATGTCCCAGGTAATCTTCTGCCCGGAGTAAGCCGCCTCCCGGCCCATGATACAWGTCATCGTACTCTCGGCCACCGTCATCCCGTGATTCACATAAGGACCGTCGCCGCGAATGCTCGCCACCATCGCCGTGTGCTCGCGAACATACGGATTCTCGCGCTGATTGGCGTACGGTGTACGCGGATCCTGTCCGGTGGACGCTCCCATGTCGTGGCCGTTGCTCTTCTTCTTGCTGCCGACGATCAGTTCGCTGACGTTCTGCGCCGACCCGCGCGGATACTGCCGGCAGTAACTGGTCATGTGCACGCCGTTGGCGTATACAAAATCGGCCGATACGTGATCGAAGATGTTACCGTACCATTCGATGTCGTCCTTGGGACGCCACGCCACGCCGCCGCTGGCCACGCATTCTACCGGGTGGCCCTTCATCACCCAGTTGCAGACGTCGATATTGTGCAGATGCTGTTCGACGATCTGATCGCCGCAGATCCACACGAACGAGTACCATTGCCGGTGCTGCCAGGTCAGATTGTTCCAGTTCGGCTTGCGATCTTCCTTCTTGCCAATCGGGAACACCGGGGTGCCTACCCAGTACGCGTAGGTGGCCAGCACGTCGCCGATTTCGCCGTCATGGATGCGCTTTACGGTTTCCATGTAGCTCTTCTCATTGCGCCGCTGCGCGCCCGACATCACGGTGAGCTTCAGCTCTTCCGACTTCTTGGCGGCGGCCATGAAGCGTTTCACGCCCACCGGGTCCACGCCGAACGGCTTCTCGCAAAACACGTGCTTCTTTGCGTTCACCGCCGCTTCAAAGTGCTCCGGACGGTAACCCGGAGGTGTCGCCAGCATCACGATGTCGATATCGGTGGCCAGCACCTTGCGGAACGCGTCAAAGCCGACAAAGCGCATGTCCGGCGCCACCTTGATGCGGTCCATGAACTTGTCGGCGTCCGGCTGGCTCTTCATCCGCGACAGCGAACCTTCCAGCTTGTCCTCGAAAATGTCGCCCATCGCCACGATGTCGACGTTCTCGGTGCCGCGCATCATATCCACAACGGCCTGCGTGCCGCGTCCGCCGCAGCCCACCAGTCCGGCCTTCAAACGCTCTTTCCCGGCGCCGCGCACCAGTTCGGGTTTGATAATCATGAACGCGGAAGCAGCCGTCGCGGCTCCGCCGGCTTTCTGGAAAAGATTCCTTCGGGATATATTATTCACGGGGTCCCCTTTTTTCAAATGGTCTCGGATATTCGGCGCTCATCATTCTATAACGCCGGCGGCTGCCGGTGAAGATGCCCGGTAAGCCTGTGGAGCGTCCCGCGCCCGCGGGTGTTTACACCGCGGTGATCACGCCCCGCCGCGAGGGCGAGTCCGAGGTGGACCTCGGGGCCATGCTCGAGGTGATCGATTTTGTCACCGCCCGCGGGTCCGACGGCGTGGTGCTGTTCGGCTCGACCGGCGAGTTTCCGCATTTCACCATCGAAGAACGGGCCCGCTTCATCGCGCTCGCCACCAAGCGAAGCCGCGTGCCCGTGCTCGCCAACGTCTCGCATTCCACCCTCGACGGCTCCATCGAACTCGCCGAACAGGCGGCGGCCGCGGGGGTGGCGGGCGTGCTCATTATGCCGCCGTACTTTTTCCGGTACGACGATGAGGCCGTCCGCGCCTTCATGCTCGAGTTCGCCGAACAGGTCGGCAAGTGGACGCCGATTTACCTCTATAACATCCCGCTCTTTACCAATCCGCTCGCGCTGAGCACCGCCGAGCAATTGCTGCGCTCGGGAGCTTACGCCGGCATCAAGGACTCGGGAGGCGATTGGGCCTACCTTGCGCGCCTGATCGAAGTGGCGCGCGACTCGAAGACCATCGTCCTGTGCGGTCACGATCCCATGTATTCGCGCGCCCGCCGCGCCGGCGCGCACGGCACGGTCAGCGGAATTGCCAGCGCCACGCCTGAACTTCTCTGCGCTCTCCATCGCGCCATCGACGCGGGCGATGACGCGCGCGCCGCGCGCCTCGACTCACGGGTCGCGGAACTCGCCTCGCGCCTGGCCCGTTTCCCGATCCCCATCGGCGTGCGCGAAGCGGCGGCGGCGCGCGGCATTCCGGCGGGAGGCAACGCTTGCCCGCTCAGCCCGCAGCAGCGTTTGGAATTAGACCAGTTTCGAATCTGGTTCCGCGCCTGGATTCAAGAGGTGCTCGATGAGTGTAAATAGCCCGCTGGGCGATATGCCGCCCGATGAGTTCCGGCGCTTCGGTCATGAAGTGGTCGATTGGATGGCCGATTATCTCGCGGGAATTCGAGATTATCGGGTACTTCCCGATAAGTCCCCGGGCGAGTTAAGGGCCGCTCTGCCTGCCTCGGCGCCCGAGCGCCACGAACCCATGGAGCGCATCCTTGCCGACTTCCGCGAACTCGTGGTCCCGGACGTCACCCACTGGAACCACCCGCGTTTCCACGCCTATTTTTCGGTCTCGGCTTCCGGTCCCGGCATTCTCGGCGAGATGCTCTCGGCCGCGCTCAACGTCAACGGGATGCTTTGGAAAAGCTGCCCCGCGGCCACGGAACTCGAACAGGTCACGCTCGACTGGCTCCGGCAGTGGCTGGACCTTCCGGCCGATTTCACCGGCATCATCTACGACACAGCCTCGATCTCGAGCATGACCGCCATTGCCGCCGCGCGCGAAGCCGCCTTTCCAGAGGTTCGCACCGAGGGCGGATTGCGCGATGCCGTGGTTTACACCTCCGCGCATTCTCATTCGTCGATTGAAAAGGGCGCCATCACGCTCGGCGTCGGACGCAACAACGTGCGCAACATCCCGGTCGACCCGCAATTCCGCATGCGCGCCGATCTGCTGGAGGCCGCCATTCAGGAGGACGTAGGCGCCGGGCGAAAACCGTTCTTCGTCTGCGCCACCGTGGGGACCACCTCCACCGCGAGCATCGACCCGGTCCGGCAAGTCGCCGCCATCGCCGCGCGCGAAAAACTCTGGCTGCACGTGGATGCCGCCTACGCCGGTCCGGTGATGATTCTGCCGGAACATCGCAACCACTTCGAGGCTTGTGAGCGCGCCGATTCGTTCCTGCTCAATCCGCACAAGTGGATGTTCACGCCCATCGACATCAGCGTGCTGTATGTGCGCCGTCCCGATATTCTCAAGCGCGCCTTTTCACTCGTCGCCGAATATCTAAAGACCGCCCAGGATTCGGCGGTGGTGAATTACATGGACTACGGCGTTCAACTCGGACGCCGGTTCCGCGCGCTCAAGCTTTGGTTTGTGATGCGCTACTTCGGCCGCGAGGGGATCTCTGCGATTCTGCGCGAACACCTCCGGCTCGCCCTTCTGCTCGTGGGTTGGGTTGAAGCCGACCCCCGTTTTGAGATCGCTGCTCCCGTCCATTTCGGGCTGGTTTGTTTCCGGCTCAAGCAGCCGGACGCGGTGAATCAGCGGCTGCTCGATGACGTGAACGCAAGCGGGCGGGCGTTTCTCTCGCACACCGTGCTGGATGGAAAGCTGACGTTGCGGCTCTCGATCGGCAATGTCAAGACCACGGAAGAAGATATCGCGGAGTCGTGGCGCGCCGTCACCGATGCGGTGGAGCGCGCCGCCGCGCCCGCTATTTAAGCTGCTTGCTGAGTTCTTCCACCGCGCGTTCGAGTTGACGGTCACGCCCGCTGAGATTGTCCTCGGGCGTGTTCTCAACCAGGATGTCCGGCTGCACGCCGTAGTTCTCCATGTTGGTTTGTTTGGCGTCGGCCAGGAAAACTCCGACCCCCGGCGTGCGGACGGTCGAGCCGTCGATGAGCGAGTAGCTGCCGGTCCCAATCACCGCGCCCATGGTGGGCGTGCCGATGGTTCGCCCGAGTCCGAGAGCCTTGAATCCGGCCGGGAACATTTCCGCGTTTGAAGCCGAGCGCCAGTTCTGCAGAACCACTTTCGGGCCGAAGTAGCCCGCAAACGGGCGGCCGGTGGCTTCCGTTCCGCGCGGCTGCCAGATTTGATATTGACGCTGCACCAGAATGGCCAGCAGTTCCTGCTCGATGTTGCCGCCGCCGTTCCAGCGCTGGTCGATGATCATCGCCTGTTTGTCGCGGTATTCGCGCAGTTCTTTTTCGAACCGGCGAAGTGACGCAGGATTCATCGCCTGAATGTGCAGGTACCCGATTTTGCCGTTCGACATTTTGTCGACGTTCGCGCGGCGTTCTTTCACCCAGCGCTCGTAACGAAGCTGGCTGTAGGCCTGCGCCGAGACCGGTTCGATGCGCGTCTTCCACGCGCCTTCCTCGACCGGCTTCGAGTTGAACGTCACCGTCACCTTGCGGTTGAGCGGGTTGTTCAGCAGCTTCCAGTAATTGTCGCCGGCCAGAACCGGTTTGCCGTCGATGGCGATCAGATAATCGCCGAGTTTCACTTTCACCCAGTCCTTATCCGCAGGGCCTTCTTCGTAGATGTAAGCGACCTTATAGCGGCCGGCCGCGGCGTCGGGTTCAAGCTCCATTCCGAGGTGGCGGGTCTGCACCGCGCCTTCACGCGACCCGGGACCGGGCGCCGCTCCCGTGTGCGAGGCGTTCAACTCGCCGATCATTTCGTTGACGATGTTGAGCAACTCCTGACGGTCGCCTACGAATTCAACGAGCGGCTGATACTTGGCGCGCGCGGCGTCCCAATCGAAGCCGTGCATTTTCGGATCGTAGAACCGGTACTTCATCGTGCGCCAGGCGTCGCCGAACATTTCGGCCCATTCCGCGGACTTGTCGATGCGCACTTTGACATTGAAGTTGATGCGGCGCTTTGAGCCTTCGCCGCCGCCGGCCATCGAGGGCGCGGCCATTGCCGCGGCTCGCCCGCCCGCCGGTCCGCCGGCAGCCGCGCTGACCGCTGCCGAGTAGATGCCGCCGCCTTCCATGAAGTAGATGGTCCGCCCGTCGCGCGAGAAGACCAGCGAACTCATGCCGCCGCGTCCGCCGAATCCGCCCGGCGCCGGAGTCTCTTCATCGCCCGAAGGCGCGCTACCGGTGGCGACGCGGGTCATCCGCTTGCCGTCGTCCTGAATCGTGTAGAGCGCCGGCGTGGAGCGCATGCTGCCCGGCTCCATGGTGACGAAGGCGATGGTCCGGTTGTCGTAAGCCGGTTCGTAGACGAACACCGGGGAGGAGAGCCGCGTCACTTGCCGCGTGCGCCGCTTCAGTCCGTCCCAATCGATGTTGACGTCCTTCACCGGTTGCGCGGCGCGCGGACCACGGGTGGGAGTGGATTCATCGTTTGCCGCCGTCTCCGGGCGCTCTTCCGGATCATCCGGATCGCGCTCCTGTTTCTCGAGCAAGGTCACGTAGACCTGCGCGGAAGCGGTGCCGAACGGACCTCCGCCTCCGCCGCCTTCCGTGCGGACAAAGTAGAGCTTTTTGCCATCGGCTGAGAAGCGCGGGCGTGTCTCACTGTAGGAGTCGAAGGTGACGCGGTGTTCCTGCCCGCCCGCCGAGGGGACGAGGTAGATGTCGGTGTTGCGGCTGATGTCGGCTTTCGCGTAGGCGATCCATTTGCCGTCGGGCGACCAGATGCCGCCGTTCAGGTTGCCGTATTTCGAAGACGCCAACTCGGTGGTCTGCGCGGTGGCGACGTCCACTTTATAGAGCTTCGAATCCGAGGTTGTAAAGGCGAGCGCCTTGGAGTCCGGCGACCAGAATGCGCTGTTTTTGAGCGTGTCGAGGTCGGTGATTTTTCGCGCGTCGGCCGATCCGTCGACCGAAGTGAGATAGAGTTCTTCGCGCCCGCTGCGGTCGGAGACAAAGGCGAGCCACTTGCCGTCGGGCGAGAACGAAGGATCGCGGTCGCGCGCGGGGTTGTCGGTAATCTGCCGCACGTCGCCTTCCTCGACGGGCGCGGTGAACACTTCGCCGTGGATGGAAAACGCGACGCGGCGTCCGTTGGGAGCGAGATCGAAGTCGTCGGCGCGCGCCGTGAAGGTGCGCACTTCGCTCATGTTCTCCTCGGTCTCGGCGGCGATGTCGATGCGGATGGGCGTGGTTTTCCGGGAGGCGACGTCCAGTTTCCAGACGCCGAAATCATGCTCGAAGACGATGGTCTTGCCGTCGGCGCTGATGGCGGGCCAGCGTACGTCGCCGCTCTTGAACGTCGTGACGGGTTCGGCTTTGCCGCCCTTCTCGGAAACGCGCCAGATGTTGGTGAGCCCGCCGCCTTCGCGGTCGCTCACGAAATAGATGTGGCCGTCGCGCGACCACATGGGCCACGAATCCATGCCGTCGAAGTTGGTCAGGTCGGTGAATTTCTTGCTCGCGATGTCCATCACCGTGACGTCGGATTGATAGGAGCCGCGGTAATACTTGCGCCAGTAGACTTGCGAACGCCGGTTGATGGCCAGTTTCGTTCCGTCCGGCGAAAATCCGCCCCACACGCCCATGTCGGGGCCGGCGCTCTTCTCCATGCCGCCCTCCACCGGGACCAGGTAGAGTTTGGCCATGAAGTCCTCGCCGCGCTGGCTCGAGAACAGAATCCACTTCGAATCAGGCGACCAGCCGAGCACGTTGTCGTCGGCCGAGTGGAAGGTGAGTTGTTTGGGCTGGCCCCCGGCGGCAGGCACGACGTAGACGTCGAGGTTGCCCTGGCGATCGGAGGAGAAAGCGATCCACTTGCCGTCCGGCGAGAAGCGCGGGTAGACGTCGCGCGCCGGATTGGCAGTGATGCGCTGCACGTTGGCGCCGGATTCGTCAGCGGTCCAGATGTCGCCGAGGTAGGTGAAGGCGATTCGGCCCGCGTGGTAATGCGGGTAGCGAACCAGTTTGGCCTCGCGGCCGAAGGAAAGGGCGCAGCAGAGCAGGGTTAGCCCGCCGGCAAGTACTGGCTGTTTCATAACCCTGTAGTGGCGCTCACGCGCGGGGCGGGGTTACGGTCAGACGGGTTCCTTTTTAATGCCTCCCGAAACCACCTTGAGCAGCGCTCCGATTTGAACGTGCTGCTCGACGGGGTGGCGGAAGCGAAGCGCGCGATGGACGCGGTAGTTGCGGCGGCGTCCGGCTTTCTCGGACGAGATGTAGCCGGCTTCGAGAAGGTCGGCGACGATGCGCTGAGTGGCGCGCTCGGTGATGCCCACTCTGGCGGCAATGTCCTTGAGCCGGATCTCCGGGTCTTCGGCGATGCACAGCAGGACGTGACCGTGGTTGGTGAGGAATGTCCAGTTTTCCATCCGGGGAAATTTTATTCTAACGCAAAATGCGACTTGCAATACAGGAAACATATGTCGTATATTGACGAAGAGCCCGTCACACTCGAAAAGGAGACCAGATTGAGCAAAACACCCATCACTGTCGCGCACGGCGACGGCATCGGCCCGGAGATCATGGCCGCGACGCTGCGCGTACTGGAGGCTGCGGGAGCGCAACTCGACATTGAAACCATCGAAATCGGCGAGAGCGTCTACAAGCGCGGCCACACCGCCGGCATTGAGCCATCGGCGTGGGAGTCGTTGCGCCGCACCAGGATTTTTCTGAAGGCGCCCATCACCACGCCTCAGGGCGGCGGATTCAAGAGCCTGAACGTCACGGTTCGCAAGACGCTCGGCCTTTACGCCAACGTCCGCCCCTGCGTCTCCTATCATCCTTACGTCCGGACCAAGCACCCCAAGATGGACGTGGTGATCATTCGCGAGAACGAAGAAGACCTGTACGCCGGCATCGAGCACCGCCAGACGGACCAGGTGGTGCAGTGTTTGAAGCTGATCACGCGCCCGGGCTGCGAAAAGATCGTCCGCTACGGTTTTGAATACGCGCGCCGGAACAACCGCAAGAAGGTCACCTGCTTCACGAAGGACAACATCATGAAGATGACCGACGGTTTGTTCCACAAGGTGTTCGACGAAATCGGCGCCGAGTATCCGGAACTCGAGAAAGAGCACTGGATTGTGGATATCGGCGCGGCCAAACTGGCCGATACGCCGGAGGCGTTCGACACGATCATCATGCCGAACCTCTACGGCGACATCCTGTCGGACGTGGCTGCGCAGATTGCGGGTTCGGTGGGCCTGGCGGGGTCGGCCAACATCGGCGAGCATGTTTCGATGTTCGAGGCGATTCACGGTTCGGCGCCGCGGCGCGCGGGACAGAATCTTGCCAATCCCTCGGGACTGCTGCTCGGCGGGGTGATGATGATGGTGCACATCGGGCAGACGGACGTGGCGGAGCGGGTGCACAACGCGTATCTGCGGACGCTCGAAGACGGCGTCCACACCTACGACATCTTCACGGAAGGGATCAGCAAACAGAAGGTTGGAACGCGCGAGTTCGCCGACGCCATCATCGAACGGTTGGGCCAGGCTCCGCAGAAGTTGAAAGCCGCCGAGTACAAGAAGGACGGCGGAACGATGGTGACCGCATGGAAGCCGGGACGCGCGGCGGAGAAGAAGCTGGTGGGCGTGGATGTGTTCCTCGATTGGAAGGGCGGCACGCCGGACCAGCTGGCGGCGGTGCTGCAGACCTGCAACAGCGACGCGCTCGCGCTGTACATGATCACCAATCGCGGCGTGAAGGTGTGGCCGGGCGGCGTGCCCGAGACGTTCTGCACCGATCACTGGCGCTGCCGCTTCATGGGCAAGGACGGCGCAGCGGTGAATCACGCGCACGTGGTTTCGCTACTCGGCGCGGTGGCGAAGGCGGGGCTGGATTTCATCAAGACCGAGCATCTCTGCACGTTCGACGGCGAAGCCGGCTACTCGCTGGGACAAGGGCAGTAGGCCGATGACGCGGCGCCGGTTCGTGCGATGATGTGTTCGCATGTCGTTTGCGGGCCGGCGCGTCATCGCTTTTGAGAGCCGCCGTGCCGTCGAGATCGCGGAGTTGATCCGGCGGCAGGGCGGCGATCCTTTTGTAGCGCCCTCCATTCGCGAAACGCCGGTAGATTCAGGGCGCGCAGCCTCCTTTGGCGCAAGCCTCGAGGCCGGCGAGTTCGACATGGCGATCTTTCTCACCGGGGTGGGAACCCGCGCGCTAGCCCGGCAATTGGAAGGCCACTGCGATTTCGCCGGCGCTCTCAAGCGAATCACGGTTGTCGCGCGCGGCCCCAAGCCCGCGGCGGCGCTGAGGGAACTTTCGGTTCCGATTGCCGTCCTGGTTCCGGAGCCCAATACATGGCGCGAAGTTCTGGCCGCCACCGCCGGGCGACCGGAGAAGCACATCGCTTTACAGGAGTATGGGCGGCCGGCAACGGAACTCATCGCGGGCCTCGAAGCGCGCGGCTGCGCGGTTACTCCGATTCAGGTCTACCAATACGATTTGCCGCTCGATACCGGACCCTTGCGCGAGGGCGTCCGGCGCATCGCCGCGCGCGAGGCGGACGTCGCCCTTTTCACGACGGCGATCCAGATGATTCACCTGGCGCGCGTGGCGGGTGAGATGGGAATGGAGGGCGCGGTTCTCGACGGATTGCGGAATGCCGTCGTGGCCTCCATTGGTCCGAGCACGACGGAGGCGCTCGAGGAGTTCGGGCTAACGCCGGACATGGTTGCCTCGCACCCGAAGATGGGATTTCTAATCAAGGAAGCGGCGGAATACGCCGGTTCGGGGAGGGGCGCCGGTGGCTCGTAAAGCAGATGAGAGCCCGATGGAGATGGTGGGCCGCTACCTGTCGATGGCGATGATGTTGCCCGCCGCGACGTTTGTGGGCTACCTGATCGGCTACCTGCTCGACAAGTGGCTTGGCACGTCGTTTCTGAAGATCGTTTTCCTGCTGATCGGCATTGCTGCGGGGTTCATCGACCTGCTGCGGCAATTAAACAAGGACATGAAGGACTCGTGAACGGCGAAGCGTCGTTTTACGACCGCGCGTTGAAGCGCATCGATCACACGGCGCTGGTTTTGTCGGTCCTGCTGGTGGCGGGAGCCTGGGTCCGGCGCGGCTGGCGCGATGCCGCCGGGTGCGCGGCGGGGGCGCTGCTGTCCTGGTTGAACTTCAAATTGTGGAAGAAACTGGCGGATTCGATCGGGCCCTCGGGCAGGCCGCCGGCGCGGGCGGCGGCGCTCGGGATGCGCTATCTGGCTTTGGGCGGAGTGGTGTTTGTTATAATTAAGTTCTTTGAAGTGAGCGTCGTCGCCGTTCTGGCGGGCCTGCTCGTGAGCGTGGCCGCCGTGATCGTCGAAATCTTCTACGAACTGATTTTTACCCAGCGCAAAGCATGAACGAACACGAACTCTGGCTGACCAAGCTGTTCAACGATTACCTGGCCGGTGTGGCCAATTCGGTCCTTGGCATTTTCAATTTGCACGCCCACAATCCGGCGCGCCCGTGGGAGAACTGGCTGGTGATGGAGATTCTGGTCTTCGTCATCATCATTGCGCTGGTGGCGGCGGTGAAGAGCTCTTTCTCGGTGGACAAGCCGGGAAAGATGCAGCATCTGTTCGAGGTCATCTACGAATTTCTGGGGGGGACGACGGAAGAAGTGGGGCTGCATCACGGCGCGAAGTACGTGCCGTATTTCGGCACGCTGTTCATCTTCATTCTGTTCATGAACCTGATCGGCGTGATTCCGGCTTTTGAGTCGCCCACCATGTTCCCCTGGGTTCCGGCGGGCTGCGCCATTGTGACGTTCGCCTATTACAACTGGATGGGCTTCCGCGAGCAGGGCGTGGGCAAGTACCTGGCGCATTTCGCGGGTCCGATGCCGCTGCTGGCGCCGCTGATGGTGCCCATTGAGTTCGTCAGCCACCTGGCGCGTCCGATGTCGCTCACGATTCGTCTATACGCGAACATGTTCGCGGGCGAGAAGGTGACGATGGCGTTTCTCGGGCTGACGTACCTGGTAGCGCCGGCGATTTTCATGGGGCTGCACGTATTTGTGTCGCTTCTGCAGGCTTATATTTTCACGCTGCTCACGATGATTTACGTCAGCAGCGCAGTATCGCACGATCATTAGTCCGGCATTTTCGCCTCGAGCATGAGGGCGGCGGGCTCCCAAGCGATGCCGTCAACCACCCACTGGAGGCCAGTTCATAAGAAAGGAAGTTGAAGATGAAGAGCAAGCTTTTTGTGCTGTTTGTGATTCTTTTCGCGCTCTCGGCGCCCATGTTCGGGCAGACCGCGGGCGGAACCAACACGGGAGGCATTCTGTCGACGCCCGCGGCGGCGATTATCGGCATGGCCATCGCGTCGGGGCTTTGCGGCCTGGCGCAGGGCAAGGCTGTGGCCGGCGCCACCGAGGCGATGGCGCGGAATCCCGGAGCCAGCGCGGGAATCCGCTTTGCGCTGATTCTCGGTCTCGTGCTGATTGAATCGCTTGCGTTGTACACGCTCGTGATGGCCTTCTCCAAGTAGTTCCCGAGGGGGCGGGTTCGTCCCGCCCCTCCGATTTCCGATGAAACTCCACGGTATTTTCCCTCCCATCGCCACGCCCTTCAACAACAGCGGCGAGATTTACAAGGCCAAGGTCCAACACAACGTCGAGAAGTGGAATCAGACCGCGCTCGCCGGCTACGTGGTGTGCGGGTCCACGGGCGAGAGCGTATATCTGACGCCCGAGGAAAAGTTCACGTTGTGGGAATGGGTGGCGCAGTACGCCGATTCGAAAAAGCTGCTGATCGCCGGCACGGGGTGCGAGAGCGTGCGCGAGACCGTGCAGCTCACCAACCGCGCGGCGGAGATGGGGTACAAGGCGGCGATGGTCCGGACGCCCCATTACTATAAGGGGCTGCTGAACAACACGGCCGCGCAGATGCTTTATTTCCGGGCGGTGGCGGACGGGTCGAAGCTCCCCATCATGATTTACAACTGGCCGCAGGCGACCACCATCGACATCACGACCGACGCGGTGGCGGCGTTGTCAGAGCATCCCAACATCATCGCGATCAAGGAAAGCTCAGGGAACCTCGAGAAAGTGATGCAGATGATTCGCGAGGTCAAGAGCGGCTTTCAGGTGCTGGTGGGCTCGGCGCCGACGCTTGCGCCGTCGCTCGCGGTGGGCGCGGTGGGCGCGGTGCTCGCGTTCGCCAACGCGGCGCCCTATGCGTGCGTCACCATCTGGGAAGCGCACCGGACGCGCGAGACCGAAGCGGCGATGGACTGGCAGAATCGCATTTCGCGCGCCGCGCAACTGGTGACCACGAAGTACGGGATTCCGGGTTTGAAGCACGCGATGGACTTGAACGGGTACTATGGCGGCGCGCCGCGTTTGCCGCTGGTGCCGGTGGGTCCGGCGGCGCAACAGGAAATTGAAGACGCGTTTCACGGGATTCGCGGATAAACATTATGGCTCGCCGCGTTGCGCTGGTAACGGGAGCGGGGAGCGGTATCGGCCGCGCGGTGAGCCGCGCACTGGCGGAAGCGGATTTCTCGGTGGTGCTGGCTGGAAGGCGCGCGGAGCGTCTCGAGGAAACCGCCGAGGGTTACGACGGCATGCTGGCCGTTCCGACGGATGTGACGCGTCCGGAAAGCGTCGAGGCGCTGTTTGCCCGCATTGGCGCTGAGTTCGGGCGCCTGGATGTGCTGTTCAACAACGCGGGCGCGGGTACGCCGCCGATTCCGTTCGAGGAACTGACGCTCGAACAGTGGAACGCAGTGGTGGCGGTGAACCTGACGGGACCGTTCCTGTGCGCGCAGCATGCGGTGCGGATCATGAAGTCGCAAACGCCGCGAGGCGGGCGGATCATCAATAACGGTTCGATTTCGGCTCACGTGCCGCGTCCGTTCTCAGCTCCATACACTTCGACCAAGCACGCCATTACCGGCTTGACGCGCAGCCTTTCGCTCGATGGGCGCGCTTACGACATCGCGTGCAGCCAAATCGACATCGGCAACGCGGCCACGGAGATGACCGAGCGCATGAGCGCCGGCGTGCCGCAGGCGAACGGCAGCCTGGCCGTGGAACCGCGCATGAACGTGAGTCATGTAGCCGATGCGGTGGTGTACATGGCGAATCTGCCGCTCGACGCCAACGTTCAATTCATGACCGTGATGGCGACGAAAATGCCTTATATTGGGCGGGGGTGAACCTCGAATGACCTGCTGCTTTCTGCTGCTGCTGGGCCTGGCGGCCGAGCCCGCCGTCCTGCTCAAAGACGGCGACCTGGCACGGCTGAAGGCGGTTGCCGGCAACTCGGCGGAAGTCAGGCGGGTGGCCGACCGCGCGCTGGGCCAAGGTCCGTGGAGCGTGACGGCTCACCGGCCGCCGAACTTGCCGGGGCTGGACCGGCACGAGTATTTCAGCGAAGGTCCTTATTGGTGGCCGGACCCGAAGAACCCCGGCAGTCCCTATATCCGGCGGGACGGAGAGCGCAACCCGGACCGGTTCGACGACAATCACCGCGACCTGAGCGCGATGTCGGATGCGGTGCTGGCGCTCGGCATGGGCGCTGCCCTGCTCGATGACGCGCGCTATGCGGATCATGCGGCGGTGATTTTGCGCGCCTGGTTCGCCGATCCGAAAACGCGGATGAATCCGGACCTCGAGCACGGGCAGGCGATTCGCGGACACAATGACGGGCGCGGGACAGGCATCATCGACACGGTGGCGCTGATTCACGCGGTTCAAGGCATCGCGCTGCTCGAGAAGACGGGGCGGTTGGACGCCGGCCTGGTGACGGCATTGCACTCCTGGTTCGCCGACTACACGGGCTGGCTGACCACGAGCGCAAAGGGCCGCGACGAGGAGAAGGCGGCGAACAACCACGGCACATGGTGGACCGCGCAGGTGGCCGCATTTGCGTCGTACCTGGGAGACGAAGCGCTGATGCGCCGCATGTGGCAGCGCTATCGCAACACGCTCACAGCGCAGATTAAGCCGGACGGGTCGTTGCCGCTCGAGGAGGCGCGGACGCGGTCGCTCAGCTACGCCGCTTACGATCTGGATGCTTTCGCGGTGCTGTGCCGGGTTGCCGAAGCTCGCGGGGAGAATCTGTGGCCGCCGCTGGCCAAGCCGGTGGCGCGCTACGCGCCGTTTGTGGCGGATCCGGGGACATGGAAGAAACAGCAGATCGCCGAGTTCGACGCGGCGTCGAACGTCTTTCCGGCGCTGGCGGGCCTCGGCTTGCGTGATTCGAAACTGCTCGATCTATGGCGCGGCATGAGGCACGGATCGTCGCCCTGGGTACTGCTGGCGGACCTGCTTGTGAAAGCGCGCTGATGCATACGATTCGAATCCATCCGGACGACAACGTCGCGATTGTGGTTCATCCGGACGGGTATGCGGGGCGCGAGCACATTCCGCAGGCGCATAAGGTGTCGCTCAAGGATTTTGGGCGCGGCGAAGCGGTGAAGCGCTACGGTCACGTGATCGGCTTCGCGAACCGGGAGATTGCGCGGGATTCGTGGATACGCGAAGACCTGCTGGATATTCCGGCGGCGCCGCCACTGGAGAATTTGCCGCTCGCGACAGCGGTTCCGCCGCGGCCGGCTTCGCTCGACGGGTTCACCTTCGAGGGCTACGCGAACGCGGGCGCGGCGGCGGGGACGCGCAACCTGCTCGGCATCACGACCACGGTGCAGTGTGTCGCGCCGACGGTGGAGTACGCGGTCCGGCGGATTCGAACGGAACTGCTGCCTCGCTACCGGAACGTCGACGACGTGGTGGCGATCACGCACGGATACGGCTGCGGAATTGCGATTGACGCGCCGGGGGCGGCGATTCCGGTGCGCACGCTCGAGGCGATCAGCGTTCACCCGAATACCGGCTGCCGGCCGCTGGTGGTGAGCCTCGGCTGCGAGAAACTGCAGCCGGCGCGGCTGCTCGCTCATCACCTGCCGGTGCTCGAGGAGAGCGGAGTGATTCGGCTGCAGGACGAGCGTGGTTTCGCCGAGACGGTGGCGGCGATTCTGCGTGCGGCGGAGAAGCGATTGGCTGAGCTCGACCGGCGCCGCCGGACCACGCTGCCGGCATCGGAGCTTGTGGTGGGGCTGCAGTGCGGGGGCAGCGACGGATTCTCGGGCGTGACCTGTAATCCGGCGGTGGGCTTTGCGGCGGACCTGCTGGTGCGTGCGGGCGCGACGGTGATGTTCAGCGAAGTGACGGAAGTTCGCGACGCGGCGCACCTGATCACGGCGCGGGCGGTGAACGCCGATGTGGCGCGTGATTTTGTGCGCGAGATGCGCTGGTATGACGAATATCTCGCACGCGGGATGGCGGACCGGGCGGCTAACACGACGCCGGGGAACAAGCGCGGCGGGCTGTCGAACATCGTGGAGAAGGCGCTCGGTTCGGTTGCGAAGGCGGGTTCGACGGCGCTGATGGCGGTGGCGACGCACGGCGAACGAGTGCGGTCGAAGGGGTTGGTATTCGCCGCAACGCCGGCGGGCGATTTTGTTTGCGGCACGCAGCAACTGGCGAGCATGAACCTGCACGTGTTCACGACGGGCGAGGGCAGTCCTTACGGGCTGGCGATGGTGCCGGTGGTGAAGGTGTCCTCGCGCACGGCGCTGGCGGAGAAATGGCACGACCTGATCGATGTGGATGCCGGGCGCATAGCGAGCGGCGACTCCACCATCGAGCAGATGGGCTGGGAGATTTTCCGCTTCATACTCGAAGTGGCGAGCGGGCGCAAGACGTGGGCCGAGCACTGGGGGCTCGGCAACGCGCTGTCGCCGTTCAATCCGGGTCCGGTGACGTGAGCCGGCTCACTGGACGGCGATAAACAGGGTTTGCGTGCCGGGAACGCCGCCGAGCGAGAAGGTGAGCGGGACCGCGTCGCCGGCGGGGACGGCAGGAACCACGACGTTGAACTGATAAAGTCCGACAGCGCCCGGCGTGACACCCGCGTAGGAGACGGTTGCGGCCGTGTCGCCGAAGGAGACGGTGAACGAGTTGGCGAGCGAAGCGGCGCTCGGTGCGACCTGTCCGGCAGCGATGCCGGGCACAACGGGGCCGAAGCCGATTCCATACAATACGACCGTTTCGCCGGCGCGCGCCGGGCGGGAGTTAACACCTGGAACGGCGGACACCGGCAAAGCGTAAGCGCCACCCGGGAGCAGGGCCGCGACGTACTGGTTTCCGCCGGCGGAAAACGACGGAGGCGCGAGCAGGCCGGGTTGCAGGGGATTCACGGTGATCGAGAGGGGGTCGCTCGAGCCAATGGCGTTGCTGACCACGACGGGTTGCGGGCCGGAGGCGATGCCGGAGGGGACCTGTGCGTTCAACTGTCCAGCGCTCGTATAGCTGATGAACGCCGGGACGCCGCCGATGGTGACGCTCGCGCCATCGAGCGAGGTCGGCGCGGTGTTACCGGAAAAATCCGAGCCGGCCCAGCTGCGGGTGGTTGCGCCGAGGCTCGAGCCGTAGATTTCAATCCAAGAGCCGGGCGCGGTGGAGGCGAATCCGCCGAAGTTGCCCGCGCCGGAGACGGCTTTCACGGCAGGCGGGACGAGAGCGGGGGTGAGCGCGCGAATGACGTTGTTCTGCGTGTCGGCGATGTAGACGATACCCTTGGCGTCCACGGCAACACCGGAGGGGAAGCGGAGCGACGCTCGCGTGGCGCTGCCGCCGTCGCCCGCATAGTTAAACTGGCCGTTGCCGGCGATGGTGGCGATGATGCGGTTGGAGTCCACGCGGCGGATGCGGCTGTTGGACGTGTCGGCGATGTAGAGATTGCCGGCCGAATCGACGGCGACGGCGGAGGGCGAGTTGAGCATGGCGGAGGCTGCGGGTCCTCCATCGCCGGAAAATCCCGAGGTGCCCGTGCCGGCGACCGTGGTGATGGTGCCGTCGGTGGAGATTTTGCGAATGCGATGGCTGCCCGTGTCGGCAATATAGAGGTTGCCCGCGGAATCGGCGGCGATGCCGCGGGGAGACTTGAGGCTGGCGTTGATAGCGGGTCCGCCATCGCCGGCGGAGCCGAAGGAACCGGTGCCGGCGACCGTGGAGATATTGCCGTCGCTGCCGATTTTGCGGATTCGGTTGTTGCCGCTGTCGACGATGTAGAGGTTGTTGTTCTTGTCGACGGCGAGGCCGAGGGGCTGGCTGACCTGGGCGGCGGATGCTTTGGCGCCGTCGCCCGAGAAACCTGGGCCGTTGCTGTTGCTGCCGGTGATGGTCGAGATGTTGCCGCTCGAGGCGACCTGACGAACGACGTAATTATCGGTGTCGCTGAAGTAGAGATTTCCGTTCGAGTCGACGGCGACTCCGGTGGGGTGATTGATCTGAGCGCTGCCGGCGGCTTTGCCGTCACCTGCGTACCCGGCAGTGCCGTTTCCGGCCTTGGTGTTAATTATGCCGCCGGAGACCGAGCGGATGCGGTTGTTGCCCTGGTCCGAGATGTAGAGAGTGCCGCTTGCATCGATGGCGATGTGGAAAGGAATGGCAATCTCGGCAGAGGAGGCAGCGCCTCCGTCGCCCGAAAAACTGTTTGTGGTATCGCCGACGATGGTTTGAATGGTGTAGGTGGGAGTCTGAGCCTGAAGTGCGGCGCAGAAGGCGGCCAGGAGCGCGGCGCGGGTAAATTTCATAGAGCGTGAAGGGTCAGGACGCGCGCGCGCGGACGCCGGTTCCGAAGCCGGCCGGATTGTCGAAATCTTTTACAAAGAGCGCGATCGCGAGCCGGCAGCGGATGTTCGAGGCGGACCGGCCCGTGTCGAACTTAGGAAACTTCCGAGAGTTTCACCGGGCGATGTTCGTCGAGCGATTTCCTGGCGGCTATCGCCATGGCGACCGGGATGCGGCCGTCTTCCGGGCCCACCGGCGCAGGCTTGTCGTTGAGCACGGCGTCGACGAAGGCGCGCATTTCGTTGGCGAAGCTTTCGGTATAACGGTCCATGAAGAAGTGCATCGGCAGGTCGCGGCGAATGTGGCCGGAGGTGCTGACGACGGCTTCGTTGGCGTACTTGTTGGCGGTGGCGACCGCGCCTTCGCTGCCGAACACTTCGACGCGCTGATCGTAGCCGTAGACGGCTTTCCGGTTATTGTCGATGGTGGCGATGACGCCGTTGCGGAAGGTGAGCGTGACGACGGCAGTGTCGACGTCGCCTGCCTCGCCGATTTGAGGGTCGACGCGGACGCCGGCGACGGTGTAGATCTCGTCGACTTCGTCGCCGATGAGGAAGCGCGCCATGTCGAAGTCGTGGATCATCATGTCGAGGAAGATGCCGCCGGAGACCTTGACGTAGGAGATGGGGGGCGGCGCCGGGTCGCGGCTGATGATGTGCATGATATGCGGCGTTCCGATTTCGCCCGAGGCGACGGCGTGGCGGACGCGCGCGAAATTGGCATCGAACCGGCGGTTGAAGCCGACCTGGAACTTCACGCCGGCTTTGCGGACGGCGGCGAGGGCGGTATCGATGCGGGACAACGTCCGGTCGACGGGCTTTTCGCAGAAGATATGCTTGCCCGCTTCGGCGGCGCGGACGATCAATTCGCAGTGAGTGTCGGTGGAGGAGCAGATGGCGACGGCGTGCAGGCCCTTGGAGTTAATGATGTCGTCGACGCCGGCGACGTGAGGGATGCCGCAGGCGTGGGCGACTTCCTCGGCGGCGGCCTGATTAATATCGGCGATGACGAGCGGCGCGGCCTGAGGCAGACGGGCGAGTGTCTCGGCGTGAACGCGCCCGATGCGGCCCGCTCCGATGATGCCGATGTTGAGCTTTTCCAAGAAGTATCTCCTGATTACGAATAATAATGTTCAATTGAGCGCAAATATTCCCGGTTGCGCCGCGCGCTCTCCTTCGGCGTTCCCATTCCGGGAAGAATGTCCTGCTCGACGAGCGCGTAGCCGGAATAGCCGGTGCGCTTGAGCCATTTTAGGACGGCGGGGAAATCAACCGATCCTTTTCCGAGCTCGCAAAAGACGCCGTGTTTCAGGCTCTCAAAGTAGTCCCAGCCTTCGGCCCGCGACCGGGCGGCGATGCCGGGATGGCAATCTTTGAAATGAATATACCAGACGCGCTCATGAAAACGGTCCAGTGCGGCGACGGGGTCGGCGCCCTGTGAGCCGAAGGCGAAGTGTCCGGTGTCGAAGACCAATCCGAGCGTTCGCGGGTCGGTCAGATCAAGGAGCGTGGCGATTTCATCGGGAGTTTCGACGAATCCGGCGCAGTGATGATGAAAGACAGTCCGGAGGCCTGTCTCGTTGAGCACGGTGCGGGCGACGAGATTCGCGCCGGCCGCGAAGGTCTTCCATTCGTCCGAGCTCAGGCCCATGCCGGGGACGATTCGGCCGGCGTTGCGGGTGCGGTTCTCGACGGTGCCGTTCAGGTCGGCCAGAACGAGGAACGGTTTCGGATCGCCGGCGACTGCGGCAAGGAGACGGGCGACGCGCAGGGCGTCCTCGACACCTTGCGCATGGGCGCCTGCATCACGGAGGGCGACCGGGACGAAAGCGCCGGTCATGACGAGGTTCCGCGCCTTCAGTTCCCCCGAAAGGGTGGCGGGGTTGGTGGGCATGTAGCCCCAATCGCCGAGTTCGGTGGCGGTGTAGCCGGTTTCGGCCAGTTCGTCGAGCATGCGGCTGTAGCCGATGACATCGCCTTTGGTTCCTTCAAACTCGAGGCTGCCCCAAGAGCACGGGGCATTTCCTACTCTGAACTGCATCTATTCTTCTCCAAACGGAATGATTTCGTGGCGCCGCTCGCGGATAACGGCTTTTTCGTACTCGGCGCGGACCGCGAGGACTTCGGGCGATTCCGACACTTCGGCGATCGGAACGTCCCACCAGGACTCGTAGCCCGGGACGCGTTGTTCTTTGTCGGTTTCGACGACAATGGCAGTGGAGTGTTTTTCGAGGCGCATGGCCTCAAGAGCGGCTTCGAGATCGTCGCGAGTGCGGACGCGGACGGTGTGGGCGCCCATGCCGGCGCAGAGCGCCGCGAAGTCCACGGGGACCTCGTAGTTGGTGCCGAAGCCGTGGGAGCCGATGGAGCGCGAGAGACCGCCGATGCTCTGGAAGCCGTGGTTGTCGATGACGATGAGATTGAGCTTGTAGCCTTCCTGGATGGAGGAAACCAACTCGGAGGCCATCATGAGGAAGGAGCCGTCGCCGACCATCACGTAGACGTCGCGCGAGGGGTCGGCCATCTTGATGCCGAGTCCGCCGGCGATTTCGTAGCCCATGCAGGAATTGCCGTATTCCATGTGATAACCGCCGGGCTGCCGGGTCCGCCAGAGTTTGTGCAGGTCGCCCGGCAACGCGCCGGCGGCGTTGACGACCACGTCCTGGGGCCGGGCAGCGCGGCTGACTGCGCCGATGACCTCGCCCTGGCTGATGGGCGGACCGTGGCGCAGGCTGAAAATGCGGTCGGTCTCCTCTTCCCACTTCGATTTCCAGGCGGCGATTTGAGCGGAATAGCCGGCGTCGACGCTGTAGCCGGAGAGAGCCGGTTCGAGTTGTTCGAGCACGGCGCGGGCGTCGCCGATGAGGGGCAGAGCGCCGTGTTTGTGCGCATCCAGTTCGGCGACGTTGATGGAGATGAAACGAACGGCGGGATTTTGAAAAGCGGTCTTGGAGGCGGTGGTGAAGTCGCTCAAGCGTGTGCCGATGCAGATGACGAGATCGGCTTCGCGAGCGGCGATGTTGGCGCCGGGGGTTCCGGTTGCGCCGATCGCGCCGAGATTCCGGGGGTGGTCGAAGGCGAGCGAGCCTTTTCCGGCCTGAGTTTCACCGACGGGGATGCCGGTTTGGGCGGCGAAGGAGGCGAGTTGAGCACTCGCTTCGCTGTAGAGCACGCCGCCGCCGGCAATAATGAGCGGGCGGCGGGACGCGCGAACGGCCGAGGAGGCGCGTGCGATGAGGACGGATTCGGCGGGCTGGCGGGGGATGTGCCAGACGCGTTTTTCGAACATTTCGGCCGGGTAGTCCCAGGCTTCGGTCTGGACGTCCTGGGGCAGGGCGAGCACGACGGCGCCGGTTTGCGCGGGGGATGTGAGCACGCGCATGGCTTCGACGACGGAGCAGGGAAGCTGGTCGGGGCGGTTGAGGCGGTCCCAATAGCGGGCCACGGGTTTAAAACAATCGTTGACGGAAATGTCCTGGCTGTGTTCGCTCTCGAGTTGCTGGAGGACGGGGGCGACGTTGCGGCGGGCGAAGATGTCGCCGGGCAGCAGCAGGACGGGGATGCGGTTGATGGTGGCGGTGGCGGCGCCGGTGATCATGTTGGTTGCGCCGGGTCCGATGGAGGAGATGCAGGCGAAGGTGGACAGCCGGCGGCGCGCCTTGGCGTAGGCGGTGGCGATGTGGACGGCGCCCTGTTCGTTGCGGCAGAGATGGTAGGGGAAATCCGGATTCTGCTGGAGCGCCTGCCCGAAGCCGGCGATGATACCGTGGCCGAAGATTCCCCAAGCGCCGGCGAAGAATTTGTGTTCAACGCCGTCGCGCTCGACGTATTGATTTTTCAGAAAGCCGAGCAGCGCCTGCGCCATAGTCAGGCGTCGAGTGGCCATAACGAGTTCCTCCTGCAAGAAAAACGGTTCAACGAACGAGCGGCAGCCGGGGATCCTGCTGGTGCCAGGTTCCGCGCACCCAAGCGTAGTCGGGGTCGTCGGAAGCGGCCATGGAACGGGCTGAGCCGGCCAGTGCGTTCAGGTAATAGACGTTGTAGCCGTGCGCGGCGACGACGGGGTGGTAGCCTTCGGGCACGAGCACGAGATCGCCATCGCGGACGGTGAGGGTTTCATCGATCCGGTGGTCGGGGGTGTAGACTTTCTGGATCGCGTAGCCGGTGGGCTGATCCACGCGATAGTAGTAGATTTCCTCGAGGTCGACTTCAGCGGGCGGGTTGTGGACGTCGTGCTTGTGGGGCGGATAGCTCGACCAATTGCCGCCGGGCGTGTAGACCTCAACGACGAGCAGACGGTGGGCTGCGAAGCCGGGCTTGAGGATATGGTTGATCTGCCGGGTTGCGTTGCCGCCGCCTCGAATCTCGACTTCGCAATCGGCGGGCGTAATCAGGCGGGCGGGATGCTGCTCGCCGGCCTCGGCGTAGCAGAAGGCGACGTCGCAATCGGTGTGCGCCGTCAGCTCGAATGAGGACTGAAGGGGCAGATAAAGGGCGTAGGGCATGCCGGCGAAGACATGAGGGCGCTTGCCGATTTCAGGCCATGAGCCGGCACTCGATTGAACCGAGGCCGTACCGCCGAGCATGACGATGGCGAGCTCGCGCGAGCCGGTTTCCGCGGAGACGCGCTCGCCGGGCGCGAGTTTGCGGTTCTTGAATGCGAGCAGGTTGAAGCCGAATGTCTCGATGGCGCCCGTGCCGGGCGACGGGTGATGCAGCAGTGTCATGAGTGGATCTCAGCGTATGGGGCAGTGGACTGCCGGACGATCAGCTCGCCTTTGATCTTCCGGCTGGGCTGGACGTGAGCGCCGGCGAGCAGTTGGATGAGCGTCTCAAAGGCGATGCGGCCCATCTCGCGCATGGGCTGGCGGACGGTGGTGAGCGGCGGATGGGCGGTCTGGGCGACAAACAGGTCGTCGAAGCCGATGATCGAGATGTCGTGCGGGACTCGCAAGCCGTGGGCGGCGATGGTGGACAACGCGCCGAGGGCGGTCATGTCGTTGTAGCAGAAGATCGCGGTCGGGCGCGGGCGGAGATCGAGCAAGGCGGCCACGGCATCGGCGCCGCCGGCGATCTTGCCGTCACCGTGGACGACCAGGCCCGGATCGAACTGGATTTTGGCTTTTTCGAGCGCGGCGCAATAGCCGCCGAAACGCTCGGAGTCGGATTGAAAGCCCAAGCGGTCGCCGATGTAGGCGATGCGCCGGTGGCCGAGTTGAGCCAGGTAGGAGGCGGCATCGAACGCCGCCGAGAAGTTGTCGATGATGACCGAGTAGAGGAATTCGCTCGGGTGCTGGTTATTCAGCATGACGATGGGGACGCGGGTTTCCGAGACGGTCTCGACGTATGCGCCGACGCGGGATGAGGTGACGATGATACCGTCGACGCGGCGCTCGGCGAAGGAATGGACGACGCGCATCTCGCGCTCGGGGTCGGCGTTGGAGTTGGCGAGCAGAAGGCTGTAGCGGCGCTCGTTGGCGGCGTCGTCGATGCCAAGTACCACTTCGGCGGCGAAGGGGTCGGCGATGTTGGTGACCACGACACCGATGATGCTGCTGCGGCGGGTGACGAGTTCGCGCGCCGCGGCGTTTGGGCGATAGCCATGCTGGTTGGCGATGCGGCGGATGCGCTCGCGCGTTTCTTCACTGACCAGAGGGCTTTCGCGGAGCGCGCGCGAGACGGTGGAGTGGGAGACGCCTGCCAGGCGGGCGATGTCCTTGATGGACGCATGCCGGATGGCAGAGTGTTTGGGCGCGTTCATGGCGACTTCTGCGAGGTTACGGTTCTCAGTATACCGCATTTTCTTCAATGTTTCACGTGTGCATTTTGACCCTCGGAGGAATCTTGCGGCTCGGGCGGAGTCGCGCGAAACTGGGAGGTTGCTGTTGCAGTCGTTCCACACCGGGTCGCTCGTTGTCACGGCCAATCAAAGACTGGCTCGCTCGATTCGACGGGAGTACGATCGCCAGCAGGCGGAGGCGGGCCGGACGGCGTGGGCGCCGGCGCGCGTGTTGCACTGGCAGGCGTGGCTCGAGGCGCTCTGGTTTGAGGCGGTGGTGGCGGGGCGGTTGCCGGCATCGACGCGCCTGAGCAAGGATCAATCGGCCGCATTGTGGCGCGCCATTCTCGAACAGTCCGGTGACCCGGCTTCGATCCTGCAGCCGAGCGCTGCCGCGTCGGCGGCGATGTCTGCCTGGACGACGCTGGCCGAACATCGTGTGGACTGGAGGCGGAAGCAATACCCGGGGCACGACGACTGGGTAGCCTTCACCGGTTGGGCGCACAGGTTCGAGAGACGGCTGGAGCGCGAAAACTGGCTGGATCCGGCGCGGTTGGCGGACGTCGTGCGAGGCGGCATCGGGTCGGGCGCGATCGAGGTTCCGCCGGAGATTGCGCTGGCTGGGTTCGACGAGTTCACTCCGCAGCAGCAGAGCGTGCTCGACGCGCTGGAGGCGGCGGGTTGCCGGAGGGGCACGGTTCCGGTTGTGGAGCACCGTCCGGCGGTGAGGCGCGTGGAGGCGCTCGACGGCGAGCACGAATTACGGCTGTGCGCCCGCTGGTGCCGGGATCAGCTCTCAAGACAGCCACGGGCACGCATTGGAGTGGTGCTGCCGGGCAGAGCCGAACGGAACCGCATCGAGCGCGTATTCACGGAGGTCATGCATCCGGACTGGATACCGGCGCTCAAGTCCGGGCGGGCTCTGTTTCACATTTCGTTTGCGCGTCCGCTGGCGGAGTGGCCGATTGTCCACGCGGCATTTCTGCTCCTGAAGTTGACGCGGGCGCGATTGCCGCTGGCTGATGCGTCGGCCATTTTGAGGTCGCCTTATTTCGGCGAGACGGAGGAAGCCGAACGCGCGCGAAGGGACGCGCGGCTCAGAAGGAACCGTCCGGCGGATGTTTCAAGCGCAGAGGTCTTGAAGCTGGATGGGGCGGGGGGCGAGCGACCGTTTTCGGAATGGGCGGCGGTGATTCGCAGGCTGCTCGAGCAAGCCGGTTGGGCGGCGGCGATTTCGTTCACTTCGGCCGAGTACCAGGCGCGGCTCGCCTGGGATGCGTTGCTTGAACGGTTCGCGTCGCTGGACCTGGTGAGCGCGCCGGTTGTGTTTGATTCGGCGGTGGCGCGGCTGCGCGAGATGGCGGAAGCGACCTGTTTCGAGCCTGAAGATCCGGACGCGCCGGTGCAGATCACCGGCGCGCTCGAAGCGGCGGGCGCTTCGTTCGATGCTCTCTGGATCGCGGGGCTGGACGACGAATCGTGGCCAGCCACGGCCCATTTTCAGGCGTTTCTGCCGCCGGCGCTGCAGATTGAGCACTCGCTGCCGCATTGTTCGGCGGCGCGGGAACTGGAATTCGCCCGGCGTACGACGGCGCGGCTGATATCGAGCGCGCCGGAGGTGGTGGTGAGCAGTGCGCGGGGCGAGGGCGAAAGCGCGCAACGGCCCTCGCGGATTATCGCGGGGTTTCCGTTGCTCGAAGCAGCGCCCTCCGACGACGCGTTCACGGCGCTGATGGCGAGGCGCGGCGAGATGGAATGGATCGACGACCATCAGGGCCCGGCGCTAGCCGAGGCTCAAGTCACGGGCGGAACCAGAGTTTTGAAGGCGCAGGCTGAGTGCCCGTTCCGGGCGTTCGCGGAGTTTCGCCTGGGAGCGCGTCCGCTGGAGGCGCCGGTGCTGGGTGTGGATCCTCTCGAGCGAGGCGGCGCGCTGCATAGCGCACTCGAAGCGTTTTGGAGGAAGGTGGGGTCGCACGGGGAGTTGATGGCGATGGCTTCGGGGGACCTGGAAGCGCTGGTGAGGCGGGTGGCGCGGGCGGCCGTGAAACCGGATGCGCAGACAGGCGAACTCGACCGCCGCTTTCGCGAGCTGGAAGTTGAACGCGTGGAAAACGTGCTGATGGAGTGGGTCGCGCTCGAGAAGGAGCGCGAACCGTTTGAAGTAGTGGCGTGCGAATTGAAGCGTGAGGTCACGCTGGGCGGGCTCGCCCTGAGCACGAGGATCGATCGCGTGGACCGGTTGGCGTCGGGGAAACTGGTGATCCTCGATTACAAAAGCAAGGCGCCGGGGTCGAAGGCGTGGGAGGGGGAACGGATTGAAGAACCCCAACTGCCGCTGTACGCCGTGACGGCGGATGAGCCGCTGGAGGCGGTGGCGTTCGCTCAATTGATGCCAAACGATCTGAAGTTCCGCGGCATCGCGGGCAGCGAAGGCATTTTGCCGAATGTGAAGGCGAGCAGGACTCCGCTCAAGAAAACGTTCGGTGAATGGCGGGAGGCGTTGACGGCGACGGCGAGCGAGTTTCGCGAGGGAGAAGCGGCGGTGGATCCGCTGGATTCAGCCTGTAAGTTTTGCGCTCTGCCGGCGCTGTGCCGCATTCACGAACAGAAAAGCGAGGCGGGCGATGGCTGAGCAGCAGCTACTGTTCGGCTTTGAAGGCGCGGCGCCGGCGCCTGAACTCGCCGACTCGGCGGCGCGGCGGGCGGTGCTCGACCCGGCGCGGTCGTTCATCGTGCAGGCTCCGGCGGGTTCGGGGAAAACGGAAGTTCTGATTCAGCGTTACCTGGCGCTGCTCGGGCGGGTGGCGGCTCCGGAGTCGGTGATTGCGATCACGTTCACGATCAAAGCGGCGGCGGAGATGCGGGCGCGGGTGATCGAGGCGTTGCGGCTCGGCAGCGGGCCGGAGCCGGAGAAAGCGCACGAGCGCGAGACCTGGGCGCTGGCGCGGGCGGCGCTCGCGCAGGACCGGCGTCTCGAGTGGGGGCTGCTCGACTCTCCTTCGCGCATGCGCATTCAGACGATCGACGCTCTGTCGATGTCGGTGGTGAGGCAGATGCCGTGGACGGCGCGCATGGGCGCAATGCCCAAGGTGACCGAAGACGCGAGGCGGATCTACCGGCGGGCTGCCGAAGCGACCGTGCGGTTGCTCGAAACGGATGGTCCGCTGGGGCGCGCTGTGGAGGCGCTGCTCCGGCACCTGGACTACAACGCCGCATCAACCGCGGACATGCTGGCGGGGATGCTCGAGATTCGCGAACACTGGCTGCCGCTGCTCGGCGTGAGCGCCGGATTGCCCGGGCTGAGGGCGAAGCTCGAAGCGAACCTGGCGGCGGTGGCGAGCGCCGGCACGGCGCGGTTGTGCGGCAGCCTGACTCCGGATCAAGCGTCGGCTCTCCAGTCGATTGCCGGGATCGAAGCTCTGCCGAGGGACCCGGACGGATGGCGCGCCCTTACCAAACTGCTGCTCACCTCAAACGGCGGGTTGCGCAAGCAGGCGCCCAAGGACGCGCAGCAGAAGGACCGGCTCCAAAGGCTCTATTCGCAGCTTGAGGGCAACGCGGAGTTCAAGAGCGCGATTGAAAGCGTGAAGTACCTGCCTAATCCGCGTTACACAGACGAGCAGTGGGAAGTGCTGGAGGCGCTGTTGAGGCTGCTTCCACGCGCGGAGGCCGAACTGCGGGTAGCTTTTGCCGAAAACAATACGGTGGACTTCGCGGAAATTTCGCGGGCGGCTTTGAATGCGCTCGGGACGCCGCAAAATCCGACGGACCTCGGGCTCGCGTTCGGGCACCGCGTGGAGCACATCCTGGTGGACGAATTTCAGGACACGTCGCGCGCGCAGGAGGAGTTGCTGCGCGTGCTCACGGCGGGTTGGGAAGACGGCGATGGGCGGACGCTGTTTCTGGTCGGCGATCCGATGCAATCGATTTACCGGTTCCGGCAGGCGGAGGTCGGAATATTCCTGTCGATTCGTGACCGGGGGTTGGGCGGGCTGAATCTGGAACAGGCGACGCTGTCGTCGAATTTCCGGTCGACGCGAGGAATTGTCGAGTGGGTGAACGGCGCGTTTGAAGCGGCATTTCCGGAAGGCGAGGATGCGGGACGGGGCGCGGTGCCCTACAGCCGGTCGTCGGCTGTGCTCGAGGGAGCGGCGGAGATCGAGGTTCACCCGCTGGCGAAGCGCGACGACGCGCTCGAGACGGCGCTCGTCATCGGGCAGATCGAGAAGGCGCGGGAGCGCGGCGAGACGGTCGGCGTGCTGGTGAGGGCGCGGGCGCATTTGCTCGAAACGGCGGCGCGGCTGCGGGAGCGGGGAATCGCTTTTCGCGCGGTGGAGATCGACTCGCTTGCGGAGCGTCCGGTGGTTCAGGATCTGCTGGCGTTGACGCGCGCGCTGCTTCATCTGGCGGACCGTCCGGCGTGGCTGGCGATTTTGCGCGCGCCGTGGTGCGGGTTGACGCTCGAAGAACTGGAGACTCTGGCCAGCGACCGGTCGCGAACCCTCTGGGAGGTTTGCGCCGAGAAGCGGGAGGGGCTGCCGCGGATGGATCGGATTTATCCGGTGCTGGCGGCGGCGCTGGCACAGCGGGGACGCATGCCGCTGCGGAGGCTGGTGGAAGGCGCGTGGATTGCGCTCGAAGGTCCGGCATGCCTGATGTCGGCGGCCGATCAGATCGATGCGCGGGCTTTCTTCGATCTGCTCGAGCAGGAGGAAAGCGGGGGCGACCTGGCCGACCTCGACGAGTTCTCGCGGCAGGTAGCGGAGCTCTATGCCGCGCCGGATCCGGCGGCGCCGGGGTCGCTCGAGTTGATGACGATCCACCGGGCCAAGGGGCTCGAGTTCGACTGCGTGATCATACCGGGAATGGGGCGGGGCGCAAGGCAGGATGAGGCGAGGTTGTTGTCGTGGTCGTGGCTCCCGGACGGGACGGTGTACCTGGCGCCGATCACGGCGCGGCACCGCGATACGGAGCCGATCTGCCGTTTTCTAGCGGCGGAGGAGCGCGAGCGGGCGAAGAACGAGGTGGTGCGGCTGCTGTATGTGGCGTGTACACGTGCGCGGCGGCGGCTTCACCTGATCGGGCATGCGGAGAAGGGGAAGGCGGAATCGGGGTCGTTTTTTCATGAGATCTGGGCGGCGGTGGAAAAGGATTTTCAGTTTCTAAAGAATGAGGAAGCGGCCGGCGCTGCCGCAGAGCCGCCGAAGTTGCGAAGGCTGGCGCGGTGGAGTTCCGGTGAGCGGCCGGCGTTCGGGCCGAGTCCGGTGGTGAAGCAAGGGGCGCCCGTGCCCGCCGCGGTGAACGTAGGAGCGGCAGTGGGGACCGCGACGCACCTGCTGCTGAGGCGGATCGCGGAGGAGGGCGTCGAAGCGTGGAGCGAGGCGCGGGTCCGGGCGGCGCGTCCGCAGATCGAGTTTGTGCTGAAAGGCGATGGCGTGGCCGGGGAGGAACTCGCGCAGGCTTCCGGAATCGTGGAACGCGCGCTGGTGAACGCGCTTGCTGACGCGCGAGGGCGTTGGATTCTCGGCGCGCGCATGGACGCGGTGAGCGAATGCGAGGTGGCCGCGGTCGTAAACGGCGAGGTGGAGCACCTGCGCATCGATCGCACGTTCATCGGCGAAGACGGCGCGCGATGGATCGTGGACTTCAAGGTTGAGTCGCCGGACGAAGCGGGCGGGCACTGGCCGCAACTGGAGCGCTACGCCCGAGTGCTCGGCGAATTGGATTCGCGCCCGGTGCGAATCGCGCTGTATTACCCGCTCAATGCGATTTGGCTGGAGCGTGCTCCGGCTTAGCGGGTTCGGCTTTGCCGTGCTGGGACGACTCCGCGGGTTTCTGTTCGCCCGGCGGCGGCGAGGTGTATTGGACGATGAGCGAGATTCTGCGATTGCCCGCCGCGTTGGGGTCGCTCGGATCGCGCAGCTTTTGAGCGGCGTAACCGCGCACCTGGGTAATCTGGTCGCCTCGGAGGCCGCTCTGTTCCATCAAACGGCGGGCGGCGTTGGCGCGGTCGGCCGAGAGTTCCCAATTGGAGTAGCCTTTTCTGCTGTTGAAGGGGCGGGCATCGGTATGGCCCTCGATCAGGACCTTGTTTTGCAGCTTGCCGACTTCGGAAGCGAGCTCGGTGAGCATCTCCTGGCCCACCAGGCTCGGTTCTGAGTCGCCGCTTTCAAAGAACATGCCTTTTTCGGTTTCGAGCAGTTCGATGCGCAGCCCTTCGCCGGTGACGGTCATCTCGATCTGGTCCTTCATTTTGAGGAAGTCGGGCATTTTCTTCATGGCGTCTTCGATCTTGTCTTTGAGGCGCGCCATGTCTTCGGCCCGGAGGGCGAGGCTCTCGCCGGTGCCGGCGACGGCGCTGCCCGACTGTTTTCCATACCCGGCGGGATCCTTGAAGTAGCCGGCGATGGCTTCCTGGACGGGCTTGGAGGTGTTCATGAGCCACAGCACGATGAACAGGGCCATCATGGCGGTGACGAAATCGGCGTAGGCCACCTTCCATGCGCCGCCGTGGTGTCCGCCGTGCCCGCCGCCTTTCTTGATGATGATGATGGGAGGTGCGTTGTCGGCCATTAGGCGGGGCCTCCTGCTGGGGCTGCGCCTCCTCCTCCGCCGCCCTTACAAGCGGCTTCGAGTTCCTTGAAGGTGGGGCGGATTTGCGAGGGGATGGTGCGTCGGGCAAATTCAACCGAGAGAATCGGGGCAGCGCCTTTGACAAAGGAGATGACGCCGACACGCAGGCAGCGCAGGTACTCGCCGTACGCTTCGTTGCTCTTACCCATGAAGGACGCGAGGGGTCCTAGAAAGCCGTAGCACATGAGAATGCCGAGGAACGTGCCGACGAGCGCGGCGGCGACCTTGTGTCCAATCGCTTCGGGAGGACCGCCGAGCGCCCCCATCGTGATGACGACACCGAGCACGGCGGCGACAATGCCGAGACCGGGAAGGGCGTCGGCGACGGTGGTCAAAGCGGAAACGGGTTGCTGCGCTTCATGGTGATGAACTTCCATGTCGAGTTCCATCATCTGGTCGAGCTCAAAGGCGCCGATGCCGCCGCTGATGGCCATGCGAAGCGTGTCGCAAACGAACTCGACGGCGTGATGATCCTTGAGGAAATTCGGGTATTTGGAGAAGACCGGGCTTTTGTCCGGCTCTTCGACGTCGGCTTCAAGCTTCACCAGTCCGTTCTTGCGGGCGTAAACGAACAGGTCGTTGAGCATCTTGAGATTTTCGACGTAGAACGGTTTGCTGAACCGGCTGGGCTTTAAGGCGCCCAGCGCGCCTTTCAACAAGCTGATGACCGTGCCGAGGGGATTGCCGATGAGAAGGGTCCCGAGGGCGGCGCCCCCGATAATAACCAGTTCGGCGGGCTGAAACAGCACCGCCATCTTCCCGTGCTCCATGAGATAGCCGCCAATGACAGCGCCGAGCACGACGAGAACTCCGATAATGACGAACATAATCTCAAAGAGGCTCATCGGCGGGAGGGGGTGAAATGTGAAATCGCCGGTGCGTGGAGCGTGAGTTACAATCGGGTCCTCGGGAGTCTGTTCGACGCTATGACGAGAGACGAAATCTTACTTGCCCAGAAGGAATTCATTTTCCCTTCGGTATTTCACTATTACGCCCAGCCGCTGGTGGTGGAGCGGGCCAAAGATCAGTACGTTTGGGACGCCGACGGGAACCAGTACCTGGATTTCTTCGGGGGCATCGTGACGGTGAGCGTGGGGCATTGCAACGAGACGGTCAACCGGAAGGTGCACGCTCAACTCGACCGGTTGCAGCATGTCTCGACGGTGTTCGCCACCGAGTCGCAGGTTGCGCTCGCCAAGAAGATTGCGTCGATTACGCCGGAAGGAAAGCTGACCAAGTCATTTTTCACCAACAGCGGAACGGAAGCTAACGAAACGGCGATTCTCGCGGCGCGGTGCTACACCGGGTCGTCCGAGATCATTGCGCTGCGGCATTCCTATCACGGCCGGTCGGCGATGGCGATGGCGTTGACGGCGCAGTCGAACTGGAAGCTGGGTCCGGCGACGCAGACGGGAATCGTGCATGCGCACAACGCTTACTGCTACCGGTGTCCGTTCGGGCTCGAGTATCCGTCGTGCGAGGTGAAATGCGCGCAGGACGTAGACGAACTGATTCGCACGACGACGTCGGGGCGGGTTGCGGGTTTCATCGCCGAGCCGATTCAGGGCGTGGGCGGGTTTATCACGCCGCCGAAGGAATATTTCCAGATTGTCGAGAAAATTGTCCGGAATGCGGGCGGCATTTTCATCAGCGACGAGGTGCAGACCGGGTGGGGGCGCACGGGCGGCAAGTGGTTCGGCATCGAGCAGTGGGGCGTGACGCCGGACATCATGACCAGCGCAAAGGGGCTGGCCAACGGCGCTCCGATCGGGCTGACGGTGGCGCGGAGCGCGATTGCCGACTCGATTCGCGGCATCCAGATCTCGACATTCGGCGGGAATCCGGTGACCACGACGGCAGCCAAAGCGGTGATCGACTTCATCGACGAAAACAATCTCCGCGTGAATGTTGCCGAGACCGGCGCGTACCTGCGCGGGCACCTGGAGGCATTGAAGGAGAAATTCCCGGTGATCGGCGATGTTCGCGGGATGGGGCTGATGCAGGGGATTGAGCTCGTGGAAGACCGGAAGTCGAAGCAGCCGGCGGTAGAGGCGGCGCTCGCGGCGATGGAGGCGGCTCGCGAGAACCGGATCCTGGTGGGCAAGGGCGGGATGCACGGCAACGTGCTGCGGGTAACGCCGCCGCTGAACATCTCCAAGACGGACGTGGACGAGTTCATACGGCGTCTGGACCTGAGCCTGGCGGCGGCGACCAGACAGATTTCGGCGAGCGCGTGATGGTCGATCCCAAGCGCACGATCGCGGAATTGAAAGAGCTTCGCGAGCTGACGAGCGACGCCGACGGAGCGCAGCGGGTAGCCTGGACGCCTGCCTGGACCCAGGCGCGCGAGTGGTTCGCATCGAAGATCGCCGGGCTGCCGGTGGAACAGCACTACGATGCGGCGGGCAACGGGTGGGTGACGCTCAAGGGCGAATCCGAGCGCGCGCTGCTGCTCGGCGGACACATCGACTCGGTGCCGAACGGCGGCTGGCTGGACGGCATCCTGGACCTGCTGGCGGCGCTCGAGGTGCTGCGGAGTTTCAACGAGCGCTACGAGGGGCGGCCGCCGGTGACGGTTCGGGTCGTGGACTGGGCGGACGAAGAAGGCCGGTTTGGGCGCAGCCTGCTCGGCTCTTCGGCGTTCGCGGGCACTCATACGATTGAGGCCGATCGCGGGCGGACGGACCGGCATGGAGTCCGGCTGGAAGACGCGGTGGCGTCGTGCGGCTACCGGTTTGACCGCTTTCCGGAAGCAGCGGCGGAGCAGGCCAACGCGGCGGCGTATCTCGAGCTGCACATCGAGCAGGGGCCGGTGCTCGAAGGGATGGGGCTGCCGCTCGGGGTGGTGCTCGGCACCAAGGGTGTGGAGCGGCACCTGTTGACGTTCGAAGGGCAGGAAGCGCACGCGGGCGCGACTCCCATGGGATCGCGGCGAGACGCGCTGGCGGCTGCGGCCAAGCTGGCGCTCGAAATCAGAGCCATTGCGCGGCGTCATCCGGACGCGGTGTGCACGATGGGTTCGGTGAAGACGTGGCCGGGGATTGCCACCGCCGTGGTGGGGCGCTGCGACGCGACGCTCGACCAGCGGGACCTGGATGCCGGTGTTGTGGCGCGGATGCTGGCCGAGGCGCGGGAGGCAAGCGAACGGTTCGCGGCGGAAGAAGGATGCCGCGTCGGGTGGTCGCGAATCTGGGGCATTGAGCCGGTGCCATTCGACCGGCACCTGCTCGATTTGTGCGAACAGGCGGTTCGCGAGACGGCTGGGGCGTCGCACCGTTTGCCGGCGGGAGCGCTGCACGATGCGGCGGAAGTGATGCGGGCCGGGATTCCGGCGGTGATGATGTTTGTCCAGTCGATCGGCGGGATCAGCCACAATAAGATCGAAGACACGCGGGAGGAGCACCTGGACCTCGCGGTACGGGCGTTCGAGCGGCTGGCTTTGAAGACGGTGGAGTGGATTCGAGGTTGAACCATGGTGGTTGGATTGAAGACGGTGAGTCATTGGATTGGGGGCCGGAGCGTCGCGTCGAAGTCGGGGCGGGTGGGTCCGGTGTGGAATCCAGCGACCGGCGAGCAGCAGGCCCAGGTGGAACTGGCGAGCGCCGCCGAGGTGGACGAGGCGGTGGCCGCGGCTGCCGCGGCATTCCGTCCCTGGCGTTCGACGCCGCTGGCGCGGCGAGCCGAGCTGATGTTCAAGCTGCGGGACCTGGTAGACGCTCACCGGCGCGAACTGGCCGAGACGATCTCGATGGAGCACGGCAAGACGCTGGCCGATGCGATGGGCGAGGTGGCGCGGGGGCTTGAGAACATCGAGTTCGCCTGCGGAATTCCGAACCTTTTAAAGGGCGGCTACAGCGAGCAGGCGTCTACCGGCGTGGACGTATATCAGATCCGGCAGCCGCTCGGCGTAGTGGCGGGGATCACGCCTTTCAATTTTCCGGCCATGGTGCCCATGTGGATGTTTCCGGGCGCGATTGCCTGCGGAAATACCTTTGTTCTGAAGCCGTCCGAAAAGGATCCGTCGGCGAGCCTGCGCTGTCTCTTATACACATCTAGATGTGTATAAGAGACAGGGATGTTTCCGGGCGCGATTGCCTGCGGAAATACCTTTGTTCTGAAGCCGTCCGAAAAGGATCCGTCGGCGAGCCTGCTGCTGGCCGAACTGGTGCGCAAAGCCGGCGTGCCGGACGGGGTGTTCAACGTGTTGCAGGGTGACCGGGTGGCGGTGGACCGCCTGCTCGAGCATCCCGATGTGAAGGCGATCAGCTTTGTCGGATCGACGGGGGTGGCGCGGTCGATTTACGAAACGGCGTCGCGCAACGGCAAGCGGGTGCAGGCGCTGGGCGGGGCGAAGAATCACATGGTGGTGCTGCCGGACGCCGATATCGGGATGGCGGCGGACGCGGCTGTGTCGGCGGGCTACGGGTCGGCGGGCGAGCGCTGTATGGCCGTTTCGGTGGTGGTGGCGGTTGGGGCGGTGGCCGATCCGCTGATTGCGGCGATCGAAGAGCGGGTTCGCAGGCTGAAGGTCGGGGCGGGGCTTGACGCTTCGAGCGACATGGGTCCGCTGATCACGCGGGAGCATCGCGACAAGGTGGCGGGTTATGTGGCGGGCGCGGAAGCCGAGGGGGCAGCGATTGCGGTGGACGGGCGGGGCCATGCGTCGTGCCGGACGGCGGGATTTTTCCTGGGTCCGACGCTGCTCGACGGCGTGAAGCCGGGGATGCGGTGCTACGATGACGAGATTTTCGGTCCGGTCCTGACGGTGGCGCGGGCGGAGAGCTACGAGCAGGCGTTGCGCATGGTGAACGAGAACCCGTACGGAAACGGCGCGGCCATTTTCACGCGCGATGGGGGAGCTGCGCGGCAGTTTCAGTTCGATGTGGAAGCGGGCATGGTGGGCATCAATGTGCCGATCCCGGTGCCGGTGTCGTTCTATAGTTTCGGGGGATGGAAGGCGTCCCTGTTTGGCGATCTGCACATCTACGGGCCGGAGGGCGTGCAGTTCTACACGCGGGCCAAGGTGGTGACCAGCCGGTGGCCGGACCCGGCGACGAGCCGGGTGGATCTGGGATTCCCGCAGAACCGCTAGGGAGTTCGGATAGGTTCGGGATGTGCGGCCAGCTCGGACAGCTTTTGGGCGAGCTGGTAGAGGTCGATGGGTTTGGTGAGATAGTCGTTCATGCCCGCGGCGAGGCACCGTTCGCGGTCGCCGACCATGGCGAAAGCGGTGAGCGCGATGATGGGGACTTTCTGGAGCGGCTCGAGATCCGAATTCCGGAAGCAGCGCGCCGATTCGAATCCATCCATCTGCGGCATCTGGCAGTCCATCAGCACCACGTCGAACTTCTGGGTTTCGGCGGCGGTGAGCGCGTCGCGGCCGTTTTCGACTACATAACCCAAGTGCCCGAGTTTATCGAGCAGGCGCCCGATCACGAGCTGGTTCACCGGGTTGTCCTCGGCGACAAGCACGCGGAGGGGGCGCGGCGGGGTGGGGACCCGGCTGCTGACCGCTGACGGCTCCGGCTGCGCGCAGCCCTGGGCGAGCGCGGAAAGAACGGCTTTGCACAGTTCCGCGGGACTGACGGGCTTGGTCAGCAATACCTGAATCCCGGATGCGGCGCAGGCCTCGGAAAGGCCCCCGGAATCGACTGACGTCAGCATCAGCACGGGGATGGCCGCATGGCGGGTTTGGCGCAATGCACTGACCAGCTCAAGTCCGTTCATGGACGGCATCTCAAAATCGGTGAACAGGATTTCAAACGGGCGCCCCTCATCGAAGGCCTTCCGTGCCAGGTCGAGCGCCTCGGCGCCGCCGGCTGCTTCGGAGGGAATCATGCCCAGTTTGCGGGCGTATCCGGCCAGGATGCGCCGGTTGGTAGCGTGGTCGTCGACGATCAGCACGCGCACACCGTCCAGGCGGGCGGCGGCTGCGCTCCAGTCCTCGCTCGTCCCGGCGACCCGCTCCAGACGGATGGAGAACCGGAACCGGCTCCCCTGGCCGGGTTCGCTCTCCACTTCGATGCGTCCGCCCATGAGGGCGACCAGGCGGTTGGAAATCGCCAGCCCCAAGCCGGTGCCGCCGTACTTGCGCGTAGTGGAGCCGTCGGCCTGGGTGAACGAATCGAAGATGGCGCGCTGCTGTCCGGCGGGGATGCCGATGCCGGTATCGGAGACGCTGAACACGGCCTGGATGAAGTCGTCGCCGGAATCCTCCAGGGTAACGGCTAAACGCACCTCGCCGTGTTCGGTGAATTTGATAGCGTTGCCGACCAGGTTCGTCAGGACCTGCTGCAGGCGCACCGGATCGCCCTTGGCCAGTTGCGGCAGCCGCGGATCGAGGTCGAGGACCAGTTCGAGCTTTTTCTGGTCGGCCTTGATCGCCATGGTTCTGACCAGAAGGCTGGCCATTTCGGAAATGTCGAATGGAATGGATTCGAGCGACAGCCGTCCGGCCTCGATTTTCGAAAAGTCGAGGATGTCGTTGATCACGGCCAGCAGATGATCGGCCGAGTGCTTGGCCAGGGTCATGCACTCGCGCGCGTCGTCCGGAAGCTGAGAATCGAGGGCGAGGGTGGTGAGGCCGATGACGCCATTGAGCGGAGTGCGGATTTCGTGGCTCATGTTGGCGAGGAACTCGCTTTTGGCGAGGGTCGCGGCTTCGGCTCTCTGGCAGGCGAGTTCCAGTTCGCGGGTTCGCACGGCAACCTGTTCTTCGAGTTGGGCCTGGTGTGCGCTCAGTTCGAGATCGCGGGCCCGCAACTGAGCCAGCATGTCGGCGAAACAGTCGGTTAGCTCGCCGACTTCATCGTCGGAAAAACGGTAAAGGGAGGTTTTGAGATAACCTTCCCGCGAAACCTGGCGCGCGGCGTCGGCGAGCGCCAGAATGGGGCGCACGATGAAACCCGACATCCAGCGCGCCAGACCCGCGCCGGCCAGCATGGATACGCCCAGTACGGCGAGAGCCCACAGGCAGAACGTCATGGTCCGGGCGCGGATCTGATGGAGGTCGGCGCGCACGACGATCCGGCCGAGATCCTGACCGTTCCAGCGGATGGGCCGGGCTACGACCACCGAGTCCTGGTCAAAACGGCTGAGCGTTTGGCCTGGGTCGGCCAGTGAAGTGGTCCGGCTTCCGCGAAAGGACGCGAACAGCTTACCGTTCTGCGTGTAGATGGCGGCCTGCTTGATGCGGGGGTCGGCGATCAGCGCGTTGAGGTTTTCCTGCGCGGTGAGGCGGTCGTTGAAGCTGAGGGCGGCCGTTGTGTTGTTGGCGATGGTATCGACGACGCCGGTCAGTTCATCGAGCAGCGTCTGGCTGGCCTGTTGTTGCTCGAACAGGAGGAACGCCAACGCCGACAACAGCAGGGTGGCGGCGTTGGTGGCGAGCACCACGACGGCAAACCGGCCCCGCAGCTTGAGGCGTCTCATTTTCCGCCTCCCTCGTCGGCGACGATCTGGGCAAAGCGCAGCAGTTGCGAGCGGATGTTCAGGCGGGCGCGCGCGGCCGCAGCCGTGTTGATTTCGAACCCGACCGCGCCGTCGCGCAGCCGCAGGTTGACGACGCCGCCCTGCGCGGCAAACCGGTCCTGCTCGCCGATGAGCAGCACCGGAAGGTAGCGCCAATAGCGCAGCAACTCGCGCACGGCGCTCCCGCTGGCGGCTCCCGCGTAGGCTACCTGGCAGGTGGAGAGCTTGGCCAGTTCATTCAGCTTGACCACCTCGACGGCCCGGTTCTGAAGCGTTTTGCGTTCCACCGTGCGATTCAGCACGGACACCAAAGAGTCGTCGCGCCAGACGCAGAACCGGAAGGGCATTCCGGGGGAGGGCAGCCCGTCTTCCGGCCACTCGACATATTGGGCGACCTGGAAGAGAAAGCCCGCGCGCGCCTGATCCTCGCTGACGACCGCGCCATCCACGCCGTTTGCGGCGTTCAATGCGGCCGGGATCAGACAAGCAGCGAGCAAGAGTTTCGGCACACTAAAAACTCCAGCGGAGCATGACGGCCACGCTTCGACGCAGGTATTCCGGGCGATACACCAGATCGCTTGGATATTCGAGATGGTAAGCGCGAAGCAGGTTCTTCCCCAGAAGGCCGATTTCCGCGGATTCGCCGAAGCGGCGCGCGATCCGAACATCCAGTCGGCCATAGGCGGGGATCAAGCCGTGCGCCATCTGGCTGCTGCGGAAATATCCGCCATCGAGACTCCATCTCCGCTTGAAATCGCGGGAGGCATGAATTTGCCATTGATGTTTCGGGGCGAAGGAGGGCAGGGCAAACGCGGTCCGGGCGTCAAAACCCGGTTCGTAGCCGTCCTCGGTGTAGAGATGGCTGTAGGATCCACTCAAAGCGATGCCGGCGCCGGGATCCCAGCGGAAGGTCAGTTCGCCGCCACGATTGAACCCGGTCATTCCGTTCACCGTCGAGGCGCGCAGCACCGGCTGGCCATTGGTCATCGCGAGCCCGGCGGGCTGATAGCTGATCAGGCGGTCGTAATCGTTGCTGAACAACGCGAGATCGAGCAGGAGATTGCGCCTGAGCCGGAAGCGAGCGCCGACTTCGAGCGCGTTAAACGCTTCCGGACGAACCGTCTCACTACCCTGCAAGTAAACCGGCAGGGGCAGTTCCGGCAAAGAAAGGGTCGATCGGATTGCGTAATCCACGTGCGACGGAACGCGGACGGCATGCGAAAACGCGACCCAGTAATCCTGCCGGCGGCTGGGCGTCCAGATGATGCGCGCAGTGGGATCGAAGGTGAGGCCCTCGCGCTCGAAACGCTCGAGCTTTATGCCGATCTCCGCCGAGAGCCGGTCGCGGATCAGTGTCCAATCATCCTGGGCGAAGACGTTGTAGATGCCGTAGACGTTCTTGGCGGGATCGAAGAAGAAATCGGAGGTTCCAGCGGTCCTGATCGAATTCGATCGCATACCCGCGCCCAGCATCAGGTCGTGTTTTTCCGAGACTCGAAAGGTATGGTGAAAATCGAGATCGAAGGTGCGGATCTGGCTTTTGAAGTAGCCGGCATCCAGGCTGTTGGCGAACTCGTGGAGTTGCAGCACCGTGGAGTCGCCCCGGCGCCCGACGTGCTCCCAACGCGCCATGATATAGCCGTCCGTTCCGTTGTTGGGGGACCCGTCATTGCCGCCGCTGAACAGGTTGCGAATCCGGCCTTCATACCGCCGGACTTCCCCTTGAACCGTTAGCTTGTCCTGTGCGGACAGGGAAATATCGGTCCGGAATCCGCCCAGCACAGTCGGCCATGGATCGAGGCGCGGTATCCCGGACTGCGGGTAGAGCTGTTCGTAAAGCGAATACTGGCCCCAGATCCGCCACGAGGCGCGCTTTCCGGAGTGCTCGTAGCGGAGGCGCGTCTGCAGCGGGTCGCCTGAGCCGGCGACGACCGTCGAGGTTCCTCCCGGGGTGGGTCCGGTTCTTCGCGTGATGACGTTGATGACGCCGTTTACGGCATTGGCGCCCCACATGGTCGCGCCCGGCCCGCGAATGACCTCGATCCGCTCGATGTCATCGAGCAGCATGCTCTGCTCGGACCAGACGACGCCGCTCATCAGGGGGTTGTAAACCGTCACGCCGTCGATGAGGACCAGAAGCTTGTTGCTGTTGACATTGTTGGATCCGCGGATGGCGATAGCCCAGGTCACACCCGTGATCTGCGCGACCTCGACTCCGGGCACGAGCCGGAGCGCTTCCGGTAGATTGGTGGCGCCGCTCCGCCGGATTTCATCGCGCGTGAGCACGTACACTGCTGCCGGCGTGCGCGACACCTCCTTCAGGCTCTTGCTGGCCGAGAGCACCTTGATCTGCATGAAATCCTCGAAGCTCATCTCGGCCAGATTCTGGCCGGAGGTTCCGCACGCGCTCAACAGCGCGATGCCGATCAGTCCCGGGAGATGCCGGTTCATGTGAGGCTTATCGGAAAATCGGACGGGGCTTTGAGCCGGGATTCCGCCGAGGGTCATGCTACCGTCGGGAAGGCCGATATGATCGAAGTCGATCGCGAATGCTGCCGGGACTACTCCCGTTCGTCGAAGCTCGAGTGGCTGGAGACCAACGGCACGGGCGGTTTTGCGATGGGCACGGCGGCGGGGGTGAGCACGCGGCGATATCATGCGCTGCTGACGGCCGCGCTCCAGCCTCCGGCGGAGCGGCTGGTGCTGCTGTCGCGCCTCGAGGAAACGCTCACCCTGGGGGCTTCGGCCTGGCAACTCGGCGCCTGCCAGTACCCGGGCGTGGTCGCGCCGGACGGATTCCGGCTGTTGAATGGTTTTTCGCCGCAACCGATGCCGGCGTGGACCTGGCAGGCGGGCGAGGCGCGCATCACCCGGCAGCTATTTCTTCCCGAGGGCCGCCCGGCGTTGATCGTCCGCTATGAGTGCTCCTTGGATGCGGAGCTTGCGGTGCGCCCGTTTCTCGCTTTTCGGGGGTATCACTCGCTCGCTCGCGCCAACGCGCAGTTCAACACGGGGCTCGACCTCAGGCCCGGGGCGCTCCGCATGCGGCCCTATCCCGGGCTGCCGGCTTTTGAGATCCGCTTTCCCTCCGGCGCGTTCAACGGCCGGGGCGACTGGTATTACAACGTCGAGTACCTGTCGGAACTCGACCGCGGCCTCGATTTTCGCGAGGACCTCTACAGCCCCGGCATCATCACATTCACGCTTCGCGCGGGCGAACCGGTGTGGATCGTCGCCGGAACGGAAAGCGTGGACGATCTCGAACCGGCCGGGCTTTACAACGCCCGCCTGAAGCGGCCGCCGCTGCCGGTGCTCGAGCAGGCGGCGGATGCCTTTCGCGCCGTTCGGGCCACCGGCGAAAGGACGCTGCTCGCGGGATTTCCGTGGTTCACCGATTGGGGGCGCGACGCCATGATCAGCCTGCCGGGGCTGCTGCTCTCGCGCGGACTTCTCGACGAAGCGGCGGCCATCCTGCGCGCTTTTCTCGCCTACAGGAATCAGGGCCTCATCCCCAACCGTTTTCCCGATTGCGGGGAACAGCCCGAGTACAACACGGCCGACGCGACGCTGTGGATGTTTGTCGCGGCGCACGCTTACCTCAATGCCGGCGGGAGCCCGGAGTTCATCCGCGACGAGTTTCTGCCGGCGGCGCTCGAGATTCTCGACTGGCACCGGCGCGGCACGTGGTTCGGCATCGGCGTGGACCCGGGCGATGGCCTGCTGCGCGCCGGCGCGCCCGGGGTGCAACTCACCTGGATGGACGCCAGGACCGGGGATCACGTGGTGACTCCGCGCGACGGCAAGCCGGTTGAGATCAACGCGCTCTGGTACAACGCCCTGCGCATCACGGCGGCCTGGGTTTTGCGTTTCGGCGATCGCGACCAGGCGGCGCGGCTTGAACAGGAGGCGGCGCGCGTCCGGGCGAGCTTTGAAACGAAGTTCTGGAATGCGGAGCGCGGCTGCCTTTATGACGTGCTCGGCGAGGCGGGGCCGTCGGCCAAAATCAGGCCCAATCAGCTATTCGCGCTCAGCCTGCCGTATCCGCTGATCGAAGGCCAGCGGGCGCGCGACATCGTCGGCGTGGTGGAACGGGAGTTGCTGACGCCGGTGGGGCTGCGGACACTCGAGCGCGGGGACGCGGAGTACCGGCCGCGCTACGAAGGCTCGCCCGGGCAGCGCGACGGGGCCTACCATCAAGGCACGGTATGGCCGTGGCTGCTCGGTCCTTTCGTTGATGCCTACCTCGCGGCCTTCGGCGAAACGGAGGAGACGCTCGGCTATTGCCGTGGTCTTGCGGCGCGCCTCGAGCAGGAACTCACGGTGTACGGGCTCGGTTTTCTCGCGGAGGTCTACGACGGCGACGAGCCCAGGCGGCCGGGCGGATGTCCGATGCAGGCCTGGAGCGTCGCCGAACTGCTGCGCATCGGGAGCCGGCTCACTTGCCGCCGAGGCGGAACGTCAACCCGGCCATGACGGTGCGCGGGTAGCCGGGAGTGCCGTGGATACGGTTGATCGGATCCTGTCCGGGCAGTTGCGACTCGAAGTAGTTCTGCGTTTCGTAATAGGTCCGGCCGGCGAGGTTGTCCAAGGTGAGATTGAAGTCGACCATGCGCGTGATGCGGCGCGTGAGGCCGAAGTCGAAAACGGTGTGGCCGCTGGCGACAATCGAGGGGTCCTCGCCGTCGAGCCGGTAGTGGTTGATGGCGCGCATGCGAAGCGAGCCGCTCCAGCCGCGCCAGGCGGAAAGCGTGAACCCGGCGTTGGCGACGAAATGCGGCGCGCTGTCGACGTATACGCGCGGCACGCCGGTGTAGTAGGAGTTCGCCACCTTGGTGATGCCGCCGTTGAACGAGAGCCGGCGGGTGATTTCGACGGACGACTTGGCCTCAAAACCGTAGGAGCGGCTGGGCCCTTTGAACTCAAACGAGCCGTCGTCGGGGATATAGACCTGCTCGTTCGAGCGCGCGATGTGGAACACATCGGTGGAGATGGACACGCGCCCGAAGTGGTGGGAGGTTCCGAGTTGCACGAAGTCGGTGGTGGACACACGCTGCTGGTCGGGCCGCTGCACGATTCCGCGGGCGTCGGCGGTGGAGATGCCGCGGCCGTAGTTGGCGTAGAAAGTCACCGGCAGCCGGTGAGTGGGGGTAAAGGCTAAGCTCGCCTTGGGTTGCCAGCGTCCGGCGGATTGGGTGCCGCCGAGTTCCGGGTGGATGCGTTCGGTAACGTCGAAGCGGAACTCGTCGAAACGCATCCCGGCGCCGACCTGCATGCGTCCGCCGAACAGGGTGACGTTCTCCTGCACGTAGCCCGCGCTATTGGTGACGTGAGCGAGAGCCGAGGTTAAGGCCTCGAGCGGCACGCGGCCCACGCGGGAATCGAGCCCGACGTTGATCTGGTTGTCGTGGAAATTCGCTCCGGTGGTGAGGATGGCCTGGGCGCCGAACAGCTTATGGGGCCGCGTGTACTGCGCGTTGGCGCCTTCCTGGAGCCGCGAATCGTGCTGGCGGAAGCCGTCGCCGTTGTCCGGATCGTTCAGAAAGAAGGTGAAGTTGGAGTAGAGGTCGAACAACGACCGGGCCACGAAACCGTCCACCCGGAGCACGGCGCCGCCCTCCATTTCCTGGAGGAAGTAGAGGCCCGTGGTGGCGGAGTGAACGCGCCCGCCGTCGGTGGGGTCGACATAGCCGAACGTATTGAGCCTGCCGAGGGCGACCTCATCCAACGGGATTTGCCCGGAAGAGTTGAACGAATTGAGCCCCCCGTTAAAGCGAATGCCGAAGCTGCGGTGCTCGTTGAGGTGCCAGGTATAGTTGCCCGTGAGGTTGTCGCGTTTGTAGTGCAGCGGGTTCAGAAAAGGTCCGTTGGTGCGGTTGCCCTCGTACGCAAACAGAGCGTCGGCGTTGGAGGGATTGGGGCTCCAGGCGACAAAGGCTCGCCCGGTGGCGAACGAGCCGCCCTGGAGGCGCAGCGTAAGACGGTCCGGCATGGATTCGCGCTGCCGGATGTGGACCACGCCGAGCCCGGAGAAATCGCCATAGGCGGCGCTGAACGGGCCGTTGATTACGTCTACTTCCTGAATCAGTTCGGGGCTGATGCTTTTGAGCGAGCCCAGATAGCCTTGGCCGTGGCCCTGGGTGCTCTGATTCTGCCCGACGTCGTCGACTAACACTTTGAGACCGCCCGAAACGCCTCCGTGGTCGAGATTGAAGCCGAAGCGCCTGATTTCGACCGACTTGCCGCCGCCCTCGTGCTGACCGGCGTTGATGCCGGCATCGAGCGTGTGGAAAACCTGGTCGTCGCGCGAAAACAGGGTGCGCGAGAAGACCTCGGAGTTGCGGCGATCCACCCCGGGTTCAAGCACCTTATCGGTGACGGTGATCGAGGTGCGCACCACGGACAACTTGGGGTCAGCCGGCTTCGGTTCTGTGTCCTGGGCGCATAGAATCAGGCAGGCGGCCAGGATCGGGATGAGCAAGTGGGAAGAAGGCATGGGTCCTCGGTAGCACGTTTCCAAAAAACGTATTACCCATAATACGAAGGTTCCTGACCTTTTGGATGACGGGCGGCTAAAAATTTTCCCAGACGTAGGCGGCGAAGTTGCGGACGTTCTTGAAACCGGCGCGGCGGTAAAGGGAGATGGCGGTGTCGTTGGAGCCGGTTACGGTCAGGCTGACGCGCGAACATCCATGGGCGGCAAAGGCCAGCAGAGAACGGCGTAAGAGGGAATAACCGGTTCCTGTACCGCGCACTTCGGGGGTGACGCAGATCTGGGTGACATGTCCCACGCCTTCGCTGACGAGGCTGGCGAGGCAGACGCCGCAGAGTTGGCGGGTGGCGCGGTCCACGGCAACGAAGGAAGCGGGCTGAAAGAAGGCGCCGCAACCGGGATACTGGACGATATTCAAGAGGAAGCGGCGGGCTCCGCCGGGGGAGCGGTACTGGTCGTTGATACGGGAGTCGATGTGGCCGCCGTAGGCTGCGGCGATGACGCGCGCGGCTTCCTCCTGATGTTCCTCCTGCCAGGGTTCAACGCGGGTGGCGACGGGATGGGAGGGTGGGAGTGGAAGGGCGCCCGACAGGTCCGCCTCCATGAAATTGCGCGCGTAGACGCTCGCCTGAGACGGCATGGGCAGAGGCCGGGAGAGCGGCTGGCTGATCATCATCATCTGCGATTCGACGCGGTAGAGCAGCGGGGTGGCGAAGAGCGCTTCGAGCGCGGCGGAGAGCAGTTGATTTTCGGTTTCGATGGAGCGGACGGCATCGATGACGTATAGATCGCCGACCAGCCCCTTACGATCCTCGCAGACGTAGTAGACGTATCCGGCGATGCGGTTGGCCTGGAGCAGCGCGAATCCGGCCAGCGATTGCATGTCGACGAAGCGGCGAACGAGATCGGCGGAGGGGCGGAAGTCCCAATTGAGGCGCTGCTGCCAGGCGATGACTTCCTCTTCGAGCAGTAGGTCGAGGTCAACCGCGCGGATGAAGCGCAGGTCGACCACCTTGTGCAGCGGATGTTCCGACAACGCCGCCATGCGAGAATTCTACCCCGAACTGGAGCGCTCGGCAGTCGAAAAGAGCTTGCCGGCGGGTTCGGGCTGCTTGGCGCGAACGCGTGTTTTGAACAGGAACAGGTATCCAGTCAGCACCGCTGCCAGGGCGAGCTTAAGGGCGGAAAGGCCGGCGTACAGGCCGTAGAGCCCCCACAAACGCCGGGTACCGCCGGTGGGATCGAAATCGAGTTGACGGCCGAGGTAGTCCATCTCCGGCAAAATCCCGAAATGCAGGAAAAGGACGATGACCACCATCATGCAGCAGGTCCAGACCATCAGCCGGTTGACGTGCGTGCCGAGGTATAGCACGGCGGCGAGCGTCAGCCCGATCGCGATCTCGAAGAGTTCCCACAGGGCGATCAGCCCGCGGCTCTGTTCGATGCCGTAATACCGCAGCAGGGCGCGACCGTCGGGCCCGAGCTTGGAGAGAATCTTGCGCGCGGCAGGAGTGGCGTTGCGGATGATCTCGTCCACTCCCAGGACGTTTTGGACAGCGACGTAGGCCAGCAACAGGCTGCCGGCCACCCAGAGCCCGATCAGGAAGGTTGCGATGCGGCGATGGTGCATGGCGACTTTTTAGTCTATCGCGGCCCGGCAGGCGCGGTGCGAAACAGTTAAACGCGCGGCGGTATCCCCGGCATATGGACCCCGTGCGCCGCAATGTGGAGACGATTGCCCGTTTGGAGGAGGATTTTCTGAACCGGCGCAGCGCAACGGCGCGCCTGGTGGACCGGACGGTGGATGCTGTGGGCAGCATGCCGTCGTTCTTGATTCACTTGTCGCTGTTTGCCGCCTGGATGCTGGTGAATCTCGGCTGGATGCCCTTCATCAAGCCGTGGGATCCATATCCTTTTATACTTCTGACGATGACGGTGTCGATGGAGGGCGTTATCCTGGCGCTTTTCGTCCTCATGAAGCAGTCCCGCATGAGCCGGCGGGCCGATGAGCGCGACCATCTGCACCTGCAGGTGAACCTGCTGGCCGAGCGCGAGATCACGGCGATGCTGCGGATGCAGCAGCAACTGGCCGATCATCTGGGGCTGCCGGGTCCGGATCCGGACCCGGAAATCAGCCATTTCGCACGGGAAACGGAAGTGGAAGACGTCGTACGGGAGCTCAAAGAGACGCTGCCCGAGGAGTGACGCTTAGCCCGAGACCTCGCGCCGGGTGCCGGCGCCCGACCTGCCGGGCACGACGGCATCGTTATCGCAGTTGCCGCAAGGGCCTTCGAACTCGTCGCCGAAGTAGCGGAGGAGAAACTCGCGGCGGCAGGTGGTCAACTCGGCATAGCGCTGCATGGCTTCGAGCTTCTCGCGCTGCGCCTGCTTGAGACGGTCCTGCATTTCGGCCGCGGCTTCGACGGCTTCGGGCGGAACGGCATCGCCGGCGGGCATGGCTTTGCCCTCGGTGGTTCTTTCGATGCCGCCGGCTGCATCGAGCCGGTTGAGCACGGAGGCCACTTTTCTTTCCGACAGATCGGTTGCGTCCGCGATGGCTCTTACGCTGCCGTTGCCGGGGTCGCGATTGATGTGCCCGGCGACGGCGGCGATTTGGCGGCGGTCGATCTTGCCGCTCGAGGTCTGGAATTTGCGCAGGCCGACATTTTGCGAACGGTAGAACAGAACCGCCTCGGCGGGTTCGCCATCGCGGCCGGCGCGTCCGATCTCCTGATAGTAGTTGTCGAGCGAGGCGCAGATATCGTAGTGGTAGACGAAGCGCACGTCGGCCTTGTCAACGCCCATACCGAACGCGTTGGTGGCGACAATCACTTCGGCCTCGCCGTTCATAAACCGGTCCTGAATCGATTCGCGCTCCGCGGCGCGGAGACCGGCATGGTAGAAGAGCGCCTCGACGTTGACCTCCTGGAGCGCGCCCATGATGGACTCGGCGTTCTTGCGGGTGGCGACGTAGACGATGCCGGGCTTGGCGGCGAAGCGCACGCGGCGGACGAGGCCGCTGAGTTTGTCGTCTTCGGACTCGAAGAAGTCGACGCGGAGGTAGAGGTTCGGACGGTCGAAGCCGCGGACGAAGACGCGCGGGTTGCGCAATGTTCAGCTTGGCCATCATGTCGCGGCGGACGTCGGGCGCGGCTGTGGCCGTCAGGGCGAGCACCACCGGGTGGTTCAGGCGCTCGACGGCGTTGCCGAGGGTCAGGTAATCGGGACGGAAGTCGTGGCCCCACTCGCTGATGCAGTGGGCCTCGTCGACGACGAAGAGCGATGGGCCGGCGGCGGCGAGCGCCTCCATGACTTCGTTTTTGCGAAGTTGTTCGGGTGCGAGGAAGAGGAATTCGATTTCGCCCGCGCGATAGCGATCGAGCGTCTCCCGCGCTCCCGCAGCGCCGAGCGTTGAATTGAGCAGTGCAGCCTGCGCGTCGTGGGGCTGTTCGCCGATGGCGTCGAACTGATCCTTCTGGAGGGCGAGCAAAGGAGAGACGACGATGGTGGGCCCGTCGATGAGCAGACCCGCGGCCTGATAGATGGCGGATTTTCCGGAGCCGGTGGGTTGAATAACGAGCGTGTCGCGCCCGGCAAGCACCGAGCGGACTGCTTCCTCCTGTTCGGGCCGGAGCCTTGAAAAACCAAGGGACTCGCGGGCCACCCGGTCCACTTCAGACAACGATCGTCTAACCATATTCAGAGTGAGACACCGGGATGGCGCAGTGTTTCGCCCGGATACCCGGCTAAAGCGGCAGCCTCGGAACGCCGATGATTTGACAGAACGCGGACAATTCAAATGGCGGCAGCAACCGGTACTCCCTCGGGGCAGAGCACTGAGCTCCATCGCCTCGGGCTGGATTGCTACCTGCAGGCACTGGCGCTGTTCGGCCAGGCGGCGGCGGGAATCTGTCCTCACATCGGGACGCCCTACCAGAACTCGCTCGTGAGGGTCCGCCAGAGGATCGCCTTTGAGCCCGACGAGCGAACTTTGCGGGCGAGCCTCGACGAGCTATCGGCCGATCTCACCGAGTTTTCACGCCGCGTGTGCGAGTATTACGAACAGAAATCGGGCGACGTGGCGGAAATTCTCGAAATGGTGGCGCAGGCTGTCGAGACTTTCGAAACGCGCGATCAGCTCTATCTCGAGCGGCTGGGTTCGCTGCTCCGGCACCTTGAGAAGGGTTTGGGGCAGGACGCTGCGCCCGAGACCGTGCGAGCGGTTTACGAGCAGCAGGTCACGCGGCTGCGGACCTTTGTCGAGAGGCTCGCCGCGGATGGCGACGTCGCCTTCGACGAATTGCGCACCGGGATCGCCAAAATCGAAGCCCGGCTGCTCAAGGCCGAAACCGAAGCCAGTATCGACCGGCTCACGGCTTTGGTCACAAGGCGCGAACTCGAGAGGCTGATCCGCGCCCGCCTGCAGCCGGAGCGAAATGCCGCCGGCAACAAGATCTTCTCGCTCCTGCTGTTCGACATTTGCGCACTGCGCGATATCAACGAAGCCTACGGTGAAAAGGCCGGTGATGAGGTTCTACGGCAATTCGGCGCGCGCCTAGTGGCTCAGGTGCGGCCCCGCGACGTCGTGGCGCGCTGGGGCGGCGACGAGTTCGCGGTGATTTTCGACTGCCCCGCCGCGAGCGCCGCGGCGCGCATCGAGCAGATCGGGCACTGGGTTTCGGGCCGCTATCCGATCGAGGTTGACGGCAAGGACTGGAAGGCCGAAGTGGAGGCGCGGGTCACCGTTGTCGAATATCGCCAAGGCGAAACGGCTGAGGAGTTCCTGAGCCGGGCCATGGTCAGCCGCTGAAGGTTCGGTCCGGCCTTCTATAATAGGGGCGTTGCAATTTAAAGGACGGAACGTTCTGGTCACCGGCGGCGGCCGAGGTATCGGCAAACGTCTCGCCATCGGTTTCGCAGCCCGCGGCGCTCGCGTGGGGCTGCTGGCGCGCAGCAAGGCTGAACTCGACCTGGCCCACCTCGAGATTGAACACAGCGGGGGGCACGCGCTCCGCATTCGAGCCGACGTCACCGACTACGAACAAACGGCGGCGGGCGCGGACCGCATGCGGGTTCAATACGGCCCGATCGACATTCTGGTCTGCGCGGCGGGCATTCAGGGTCCCATAGGTCCGTTTGCCGAGAATCCGGCGGCGGCGTGGCTCGAGACGATTCAGACCAACCTGATCGGCGTGGTGAACAGCGTGCGCGTGGTGCTGCCGCAGATGATCGAGCGGCGGTCCGGCAAGATCATCGTGCTGGCGGGAAGGGGCGCCGGCAACTCGCGGCCCATGTTCACGGCCTACGCGACCTCGAAGGCGGGCATCACGCGGTTTGTGGAGTGCCTGGCCGAAGAGGTGAGCGATCACAACGTGCAGGTCAACTGCATGTCTCCCGGCGGCAGTTACACGGTGATGACGGACGAGATTCTGCGCGCCGGAGACCGCGCGGGCTGGAAAGAGGCCGAGGAAGCGCGCGACGTGCGGTTGAGCGGCGGAGTGGCGCCCGACAAGCAGATTCAGCTTGCGCTGTTTCTCGCCTCGGAAAACAGCAATCACATCAACGGCTGTTTTCTGCACGTGAACGACGACTGGAAAAAGCTGAAGGATCACAGCCTGGAGCCCGACATGTACAAACTCAGGAGACTCACCCGGTGAGGCGTCTGTTGATCGTCGCTCTGTTGAGCGTGGCGGCGCGCGCCGAGTCGGCCGCGCAGCATCAACTCGAGGTGAAACTGCACGAGCGGATTCGCGCCTTCGACGCACAGATGGGCGGCGTGCTCGGGGTGGCGACCATCGATCTCACTAGCGGGCGCGTGTACGTCTACAACGGCGATGTCGCGTTTCCCACGGCCAGCACGATCAAGATTGCCATTCTGGCCGAACTGTTCCGGGCCAAGGTCCCGTTGAACTCTCAGGTCACGGTTCAGCCCGGGGAAGCGGTGGGTGGCGCCGGAAGATTTCAAGAGCGGTTGAAAAGCGGTCCTGTCACGGCCACGGTTCGCGAACTGGCGACGGCAATGATTGTCGACAGCGACAATACGGCCACCAATCAGTGCATCAAACTGGCGGGCATGGAGCGCGTGAACCGCACGCTGGCGAGCCTCGGCATGCGGCAGACGCGCCTGCGCCGGGTGATGATGGACACCGCGGCGGCGGCGCGCGGCGACGAGAACACAACCACGCCGCTCGAGATGGCGCGGTTGACCGAGATGCTCAATCGCGGGCGCCTCGGCTCGGAGGAGGACACGCGACAGATGCTCGGCATTCTGAAAATGGTGAAGGCCGAAATCCGCCGCGTGGTGCCGGAATCGATCGAGGTGGCATCGAAACCGGGGGACCTGACGGGCGTCCATTGCGAGACGGCCATCGTCTACCTGCCGGGCCGGCCGTTCGTGGTCAGCGTCTACTCCACGTTTCTTGACGCAGAAGCCAATCCGGTCGGGGGTGTTGCGCGGATGGTTTTTGATTACTTCGAGAAGCTGTCGGCATCTAATCAATACGGGAATCGGGTGAAATGAAAATCGCAATCTTAGTTGACAATCTGTACCAGGAAATGGAAGTGTGGGTGCCGCTGTACCGGTTTCAGGAGGCAGGCGCTCAGGTGGTTGTGGTGGCTGCCGAAGCGGGCAAGACCTACACGAGCAAACTCGGCTATCCGGTGAAGTCGGATATTTCCTATGACCAGGCGAACGCCGCCGATTTTGACGGTGTGATCGTGCCGGGCGGATATGCGCCCGATCATATTCGCCGTCATGCCAAAGCCAACAACTTCGTCGCGGACATCGACGCGCAAGGGAAACTTGTGGCGTCCATCTGTCACGGGCCATGGGTGCTCTGTTCGGCGCGCGGAATGCTGAAGGGGCGGCGGGCGACGTGCTTTTACGCGATCAAAGACGACGTGGTGAATGCAGGGGCGCTCTACGAGGATGCCGAGGTTGTGGTGGACCGTAACCTGGTGACCTCGCGCAAGCCGGAGGATCTCCCGGCGTTCTGCAAGGCTGCGCTGAAAGTCGCCGGGCTCGGGTGAGGCTGGCCGGCAGTTGGTTTTGACGGACAGGCAGCTGTGCTCACTTGCGAGGCAGACGTAGCCGGTCGCTTCCGGGTTTGTGAGCGACGGGACAGGCAGTCTGTGCTCACCTGCGATGCAGAGTAGCCAGTCCCTTCCGGGTTTGAGAGCGACGGGACAGGCAGCTCTGCCCACTCGGGGCGGGCGGTGGGTTGTTGATTCGGCAGTTTCAGCCTCGGGGCAGAGTAGCCAGTCCCTTCCGGTTATCTGCGAGCAACGGGACAGGCAGCTGTGCTCACTTGCGAGGCAGACGGAACCGGTCGCTTGCGGGTTTTGTGAGCAGCGGGACAGGCAGCTCTGCCCACTCGGGGCGGACGGGTCGTTGTTGATTCGGCATTTTCAGCCTCGGGGCAGAGTAGCCAGTCCCTTCCGGTTAGGCGAACAGGCGGTCGAACAACTGGCGGGTGCGGTTCTGCAAGGATGCCGTCTTCTGCGGCAAAGGCTCGTCGTTGAGGCGGTCCGGAGTCCAACGGCGCACAAGCGCCTCGAGGGCGCGCAGTTTGGCTTCGGCGGCGGGCAGGCTGCCTTCGGCGTGGCCTGAGTAGACGCGCAAGGCGTGGTCGACGGCACGGTTGAATCCGGCGGCATCGCGCAGGAACGCCGCGTCATCGCGGTCGAGGTGGCCCATTTTCTCGATGACATCGATGCGCTCGGGGGTGTTGAGCACCTTGAAAAACAGGCCCGCGCCCTTGAGACGCAGGTACATCAGCGCGAAGTCGATATCGTAGTAGCCGCCGCGCCCGGCCTTGAGCGGATTACCGGCGCCCTGCTCCTTTTCAAGCCGGGTGCGCATTTGCCGGAGGTCCTGGCGCGAGCGCCCGCTCTGGCCGTAGCGGCGCCAGTCCACTTCCTGAATCTCGGCGAGAAAACGGGTGGCCGCTTCGGCATTGCCGGCCACGGCGCGCGCCTTCATCCAACTGATGCCCTCCCACGCTTCGGCCGATTTCTCGAAGTACTCGCGGCAGGCAGTGACCGTCTGCACCAGCGGACCCGCGCCGCCGTTTGGGCGGAGCCGAGTGTCGACGGCGAACATCATTCCTTCGCCGGTGTAGACGGTGAGAATCGAGACGATGCGCTCGGCGACGCGGGTCCAGAACAGTTGCTCGGCGGCATCGGCGTCGGGGATGACGAACACGAGGTCGGCATCGGAGGCGAGATCGAATTCGCGCAAGCCGAGCCGCCCGAGGGCGATGACCATCAGCTGATCGGCGGCGCGGTAAGAAGGGTCCTGCGAAGGGTGCGTGGCCCCGGCGAGCGCCATCCGGACGGCTGCCTGAATAACGGCGTCGGCGAGGTCGGAGGTGCGGCCGAGCGTGTCGAAGATGGGCGCGCGCTCGCACACGCTCTGGCACATGATGCGGACCATCTCGCGGCGGTAGAGGCGGCGCAGTTCGGTGGCCGTGGAGCATTCGGGCAGCATTCCATTGGCGGGTTGCTGGTGGAGCTGCTCCACAAGCCGGGGCTCGCGGATCAACTGTTCGGCGAAAAACGGGCTGTGCTCGAACAGGTCGAGCAGGTGGGTCGCGGCGGTGGCGTCGGTTTCGAGGAAGGACAGGACATCCTGGCAACCCGAAGCGCGCTCGAGAAAATGCTCGAACGCGCGGCGCCCGCGGTGCAGCGGCGCCTGTGCGATGGCGGCGGCGAAAGCGGGCGACGTTTCATCGAGCGACCGGACCAGGTTGCCGAAGCGCGGACCGGGCTGCTCGGGCGGCAGGTCCGGCACGTGCTGGAAGGCGAGTTCGGGGCCCGGGGGCGGCTCTTCAGCGAGCGTGTAGTAGACCGGCTTTTGGGCGTGAATGATGCGTTCGTAGATCTCCACCACCTGGTCGAGATGAGTTTGCAACTGCTTCAGCAGTCCCTCGCCGGTGGTTTCGGCGGCCATGTGGCTGACGGGCATGCGCCGGGCGAGGAGGTCGAGTTCGGCGGATTCGACGGGGAGAGAGTGAGTCTGACGGTCGTCGAGGAATTGCAGCCGGTGTTCGAGGTGGCGGAGAAACTGATAAGCGGAGGCGAGCCGCCAGTACTCGGTGGGCGAGAGTAGATTCTTGTCGTGCAGCCGCGATAAAGCGAGCAGCGTGCCGCCGTGCCGCAGCCAGGCGACGCGTCCTCCGTGGAGCCGCTGCAGGCACTGCACCAGAAACTCGATATCCCGGATTCCGCCGCGGACCAGTTTGACGTCGCAACCGGCGCCGCGGCGGGCGGCCAGTTTCTCGTCGATGCGGTCGCGCGTCGCCGACATCTGCTCGACGGCGGTGAAGTCGAGCGTGGTGGAGTAGATGCGCTGCTCGGCGGCGTCGAGCAGCGCGCGCCCGGTGGCGATGTCGCCCGCCGCGGCGCGAGCCTTGATGAGCATCTGGAGTTCCCAATCGCGCGCGCGGGTCTGGTAGTAGGACCGCGCGCCGTCGGCCGAGATGCAGGCTTCGCCGAGCGTGCCTTCGGGCCGCAGGCGCAGGTCGACGCGGTAACACAGGCCGTCGGGCGTGTAGGAGGACAACAGGTCGGTGAGCAGGTTGGCGAGCTTCTTGAAGAACTCCTTGTTCGAGAGCGGCTGTTCGCCCGCTGTCTCGCCGTTCTCCGAATAGACGAACATCAGGTCGATGTCGGAGGAGTAATTCAGTTCGCACCCGCCGAGTTTGCCGAGCGCAATGACGGCGAATCCGGCGGGCGCGCCGGCGTGGGTCCTGGGCTCGCCGAAGCGCGATTCGAGGCCCGCGCGCATGCGCCGCACGGCGACTCCGAGAATGGCGTCGGCCAGATTCGAGAGTTCCTCGGTGATTTCGGCGAGGGTTCCAAAGCCGAGCACGTCGCGCAACAGAATGCGCAGAATCTGCTTGCGCCGGAACAGGGCGAATTGCGGAGCCTCGGGGTCCGGCGATTCGGGTAGAAAGGCTTCGAGGCGGTCGGCAAACTCGTCGGAACGGCGGACGCGGTGCAGGTCTTCGGCGTGGACCACCGCCTCGAGCCACTCCGGGTTTTGGAGGATGGCGGTGGTGAGAAAACGGCTGTAGGAAGCCACGGCGATGAAATACTGCACGCCGGCGCGCGTGGAAACCAGGCGGGCGAACGCTTCAGGTTGGGCGGTCCGCAGGCCGAGCAGGGCCGTGGTGGCGCCGTCGGGGTCGGCCGTGGAGGCGAGATACGACTCGATGGTGTGCTGGACCTCGGGCGTGAGCCCCTCGGCGATGCGGGCAAATTCGCCGCGGGCGCGAGCGGAATTGCGGAACGAGATCTCGTCGACCAGACGCGGCATGCACCGTCGGACCGCTTAGTCCAACAAAGTGATTATATCGTCCGGCCGGAGGCGGCCCGTTTCCACCACCGAGGCGTAGAAGCCGCCCATGCCCCAAGCGGGCGATTCCGGATTGCCCGCCTTGGCGAGGTCGTCGTACAACTCGGGCTGAATCCTGCGGCCCTCGAGGCCGTAGCGGTTCAGCGCGGCACAGGGAACGCGGAGTTTGGTGATCTCGATGGCCGCCTCGCCGACGCGAAAACGGTGGCCGAAGCGGATGGCCCGGCGGTCGATGCCGCGGGTAGTGAGGTTTTCGCCCAGCGCTCCGGCGAACACGGGAAAGCCGGACGCGCGCAGGGCCTCGATGGATTCCTCGCAAATGAGCAGCACGGCCTGCTTGGGGCCGCCGTGAAACTGCGGGTGGGCGCACAGGTCGCCTTCGATTCCCGTGGCGGTGAGAAAGCCTTCGCCGATGGCGCGCTTGGGGACGCCTCCGCGCGATGTGCTGAGCTGCGAAATCGTCCCGGTCATCATGGCTTGATGCTGTATGATACCAAGCGATGGCACACATCCCCGTTGAGCAACAGCAGTCGCTTGTCGAGCGTTTGATGAATTCCTGCGGCGGGTCGTATTCGCCCGAAGTCCGGCGCCGCTACTACATTTCCGGACCGCAATGGGCAGCCGCTTACCCCGGCCATGCATTGTTCCACGCCCCCACGCGCGAGGACGTCGGGTTCGAAGAGGTGATACGAGAGTACGGAAAGATCGGGATCCCTTACTGGACCACGCACGACACCGATGTGATTCCGGTCGGGAGCCTGTTCGGGGACGAGCAGTGGGCCATTGTTGAAAGGATTCAGAAGGCGCTGGCCGACAACGGGCTGAAGTGCTCGATGGTCACCACCGAGACCTTCCACCACGCCGTTTTCGCCGGCAGTCCGGCGGCGGAGTCGCCCGAGGTTCGAGCCTACGCAGCCGAGCGCCTGCGGAACACCGTGCACATCGGGCACAAGCTGGGCGCGGAATTTGCGGTGTATTGGCCGGGTTCGCTCGGCTACTTCGTGCAGGGCGCCGTCGAAGAGACCGAGACGCTCAAGTGGTACGCCGAAGGGCTGAACGCAGCCTGCGACGCCGATATCGCGCTCGCCAAACAGTACAGCCGCCCGACGCTCAAGCATTGCATGGAAGCCAAGCCGTTTGAGCCGCAGGCCGAGATTCTGCTGCCGACCTCCGATGCGATGCTCGCGTTCATCTACTCCGGGCTGTTGACGCATCCCGAGATGGTGGGGCTGAACCCCGAGTACCTCCACGAACTGATGTGGGGCGCAGCGCCGCGGGCGGCGTTGGCGCGCGCTCTGCTGTGCGGCAAACTGTTCCACTTCGACATCAACGACGGCTATCGCCTGAAGCACGACGTCGACATCGCGGTCGGTCTCGTGAACCCGCTCGACTGGCTGAACGTGCTCGTGCTGCTGCGCAGCCACGGCTACAACGGACCGTTCAACCTCGACTACAAGCCGCCGCGCACCACCAGCAATCACGGCGTGTTTGCGGTGAGTTTCCCCACGGCGGTAGACCGCTTTATCACGCTGTGGGAAATGGCGGGCGACGTGATCGCGGATCCGGTGATCGGAGAAGCCACCCGCGCGTTGCGTGCCGGCGGCGGCGCGCCCGCCGATGTTCGTGACGTGGATGCGATCACGCGCGCGAACAAGGAACTACTGACGTTGCACGAGTTGATCGCGCACCGGCTGTTCCAGATTCTGATCGGCGCCCACCGCGGGCGTCACTACTCGGTTTAGTCAGGGCCGAACGTTGCGGCGGGCGGCCATTTCGTTGCCGATCTCGATTTGAGCCGAGGCAGGCAGCACCTCGGCGGCGAGCGGAAACAGGCGCCCGTCTTCATAGGCGATGTGCGCCTGGTAGGCTTCGGCAAGACGGTTGGCGATGGCGGCGAGGCGCGCGGCATCCGGCGCCGCGAGCAGCCCCTGGCTGATCCAACGCCGCCCCAGCACGGCTGCTTCGGCGTGTAGCGGTTCCACGGTGCGGTGTTCCTGCTCGAGACGGTCCATTTCGGCCAGGACCTCGGCTACGCGGGGGTCGGCGATGGCCCGCAGGCGAGGAAAAAGCGAATCCTCCTCGTCAGCGGTGTGTTTGGGAGCAGCCTGGTCGAAATAGCGCAAAGCTGCTTCGAGCGAATCGCGCTGCGCCGGTTCGAGCGGCGCGCCGGCGGATTCGTTGGACAGGCGCACCAACACGGAGAGGAATCGTTCGATGCGGCGGTGGCAGTCGCCGAGCATGCCCACCGGCTCATTGAATCCGTGCTCGTGTTTCTGGCCAATCTGGACCGGCATCGCCGCTCAGGCGCCTTCCATTTCGATGCAACGCGGAAACAGTTCTTCGTTTTCGACGCGGATGTGCTCGTGCAGGTCCTTGTCCATGGCTTCCAGGCGCCGGAAGAACTCGGCTCCATTGTCGCAAACCCATTCCGGAACGGTGTAGTTGCTCGATACGGCGCGTAGTTCGGCGAGGATGCCGGAGGCGGTGTCGTGCTCGGTGAGCATCACGCGAATGGGGAAGTGCACGGAGGGGAAGCAGGCGTGTGGCGCGGGCGCTCCGGTGGTATGCGAGGCTTCGAGCGCCACCGCGTAGGGGAACAGCACCTGTTCTTCCTTGTCGAGGTGGGAAAAGATGTCGTCGCGAAGGTTCTGGAGCAGTTGCTGGATGGTGTACAGTTCGGGGCGCTGTTCGCCGTGATTGCCGGCCATTTTGGCAATGCGCGCCTCGAGAAAAGGCAGCTCGTTGCGCATGTAGACGTGATGTTTTTGGACGATGTGCTGAATCAGGGACGCGACGGTATGGGTGGACGTCATGGAAGCTCTCCTGGGTTCAGAGTAGGGCAGGAGCGGGTGGGGAGTCGGTGACTTGGGTCACCAACGCAAGTGGATGAAAAGGGAGCGGCATCGGACCGCCCCCTGGCAAACTAGCGGTTGCGGAGTTCGTTGACGGCGCGGAGCCAGTCTTCGTGCGGATTGCCATCCTGGTAGCCGCGCTCTTCCCAGTAAGAGTAAGCGCTGTCTCTTATACACATCTAGATGTGTATAAGAGACAGGAGTAAGCGAGGCGGGCAATCTCTTCATGAGAAGGCTCGGAAACGGGTGCGCTAAAGCTTGCGGCAGCGGACTCAGCCGCCTGCGCAGTGGTTTTCTTGTGTTTGTGGGTCACGGCTTTTGCGCTCGCACGGGGAGCCCGCGGTTTCGTCGTAGCAGTTTTGGCGGGCGCCTTCACCTTGGCGGTTGCGGCGGCGCCAGTTTTTGTTGCGACAACGGGTTCATTCTCGGCGATTTTTTTCTTCGGCATCAGTACGTGTGTAAACAGCTCCTTCGCCTCCAGTTTATCAGGCGCCCGGAACGGTTTCCCAAAGAAATGTTTTATAAGGGCCATTCATGGCGGAGGCTGGCATATAATCATGTGATCTCTATGCAGGTTCAGCGCGGCAGTCCCGTACACGATGTGGTGATCATTGGTTCCGGCGCAGGCGGAGGCACGATGGTGCAGGTGCTTACGAGCCTCGGCATCAAGGTGGCGGTCCTCGAAGCCGGCCCCATGATCAACCCGGCCAAGGACTACAAAGAGCACATGTGGCCCTATCAGGTGCCGCACCGCGGCGCTTACGACGACGGGCGCACTTATTTCGGGCACGGCGGATTCGGCTATTTCGGCGCCGGCTTCGGCGGCTGGGAACTCTCAGGCGAGCCCTACACCGCGGCGCCGGGCAGCAACTTCCGCTGGTTCCGTTCGCGCGCCCTGGGTGGCCGAACGAATCACTACGGGCGGTTTTCGTTCCGCTTTTCCGATTACGATTTCAAGCCCTATGACCGTGACGGCCTCGGAACCAACTGGCCGCTGACCTACGACGAAGTCGCACCGTATTACGACAAAGCCGAGTCGTTCATCGGCGTAACAGGCACCCGGGAAGGCATCCGTTCGACGCCGGACGGCATTTTTCAGGAGCCTCCTCCGCCGCGCGTCCACGAACTGCTCGTGCAGCGGGCGTCGAAAAAGCTGAATATCCCGTGTATCCCGAACCGCATGGCCGTGATCACGAAGAACCACAACGGCCGCGCGGCCTGCCACTACTGCGGACAGTGCGGGCGCGGTTGCGTGACGGCGTCGAACTACTGTTCGGCCAACGTGCAGATCCTGCCCGCCATGAAGACCGGGCGCGTCACCATGATCGCCAATGCCATGGCCCGCGAGTTGATCACCGACGCGAGCGGCAAAGTGACGGCGGTCTCCTATGTCGATACCCAGACGCGCGAGGAAAAACAGATCCGCTGCCGCACCGTAGTGCTGGCGGCGAGCGCCTGCGAATCGGCGCGGCTGCTGCTCAATTCGAAGTCCTCGCGTCATCCCAACGGGCTCGGGAATTCGTCGGGCGTGGTGGGGCGCTACCTCACCGACACGGTGGGCTTCGGGATGTCGGCGCAGATTCCGGCGCTCATGAACCTGCCGCGCCACGATTCCGACGGGATGGGCGGCATGCACGTTTTCATGCCGTGGTGGCTGTGGGACAAGCAGAAAGAGATCGGGTTCCCGCGCGGGTACCATATCGAAGTCGGCGGCGGCTTCGGGTTGCCGGGCGTCGGATCGTTCCACGGCGCCTGCCGCAAGTTCGAAGGCTACGGGCAGAAGTTGAAGGATTCCATCCGCGAGGAGTACGGATCGCACGTCGGGCTATCCGGACGCGGCGAGATGATTCCCAACGAAAACTGCTATTGCGAGATCGACCCGAGCGTCGTCGACCGGTACGGCATCCCGGTGCTGCGATTCAGTTGGAAGTGGTCCGACTACGAGTTGAAGCAGATGCAGCACATGGAACAGACCTTCGCCGAAATCCTGACCACGCTCGGCGGCAAGGTGATCAAGAGCCCGCGTTCGCCGCAGGAGAAAATCTCGATCGGCGGCGAAATCATCCACGAGTTGGGCACCATCCGAATGGGCGACGATCCAGCGAAGTCGGCGCTCAACAAGTATTCGCAGTCGCACGACGTGAAAAATCTCTTCGTAGCCGACGCGGCGCCGTTCGTCAGCAATCCGGACAAAAATCCGACGCTCACCATCTGCGCGCTTGCCTGGCGAACGGCCGAGTACATGGCCGAAGAAATGAGGAAAGGCAATGTCTGAAGTCACCCGGCGCGGCATTCTGCAAACCCTGGGGCTGGCTGCGGCGGCCGGGTCGCTCACCGAAGCCGACGCGCAACACGTGCATCAGATGGCGGGCGAGGAAAAGAAGTCCGCGGGCGGCGTCTACAAGCCCAAGGCGCTCACCGAGCACGAATACGCGACGGTGCGCACGCTTTGCGAACAGATCGTTCCGGGCGCCAACGCCGGCGGAGCGCCGGAGTTCATCGACCTGCTCTGCGCGTCCAACCAGGAACTCGCGTCCATCTACACCGGCGGGCTCTCCTGGCTCGACCATCAGATGCGCGGGCGCTACGGCCAGCCGTATGCCGCCGCCAGGCCCGAGCAGCAGACCGCCATGCTCGACCTGATTGCCTACCGCAAGAACGATACGGCCGAACTACGCCCCGGAATCCGGTTTTTCGACTGGATTCGCCGCATGACGGCGGATGCTTATTACACGAGCAAGCCGGGCATCGCCGAACTCGGATTCATGGGCAACAAGGGAATGGCGAAGTTTGAAGTTCCGGCAGAGGCGATCGAGTACGCGCTCAAGCGTTCCCCGGTGTAGAGCGGGCGTCAACCCATGTAGTGGTTGAACTCGCGGTTATCGGCGCTCGCGAGAGCCTCGTTCTGCCTGTAGTCCTCCATCTTCGGATTCTCGACCGGAACCAGGCGGACGGCGCCGCCCAAGCCTCGCGAGATCACAACATCTTCGCCGTGCAGGGCTTTTTCGAGAATTTCGGTCAAGTGCGTTTCCGCTTCGTGGAGGCTTACTTCGATCATGCCTTGCATTCTATTCCCTTTGGATCGAAAACACCACCCTCGAGAGGTGTCTGTTCAGCCGCGCGCAACACGCGGGTTAGCGCGCCCCGGATCGTGTAGGCTTTAAAGATGGCGTTACTCGCTTCTGGGCCTGCGTTCGGCCGCGATGTCTCGAAACCACTTGCAGCCAACACCCACCTGTTACGGTGGGTGGAAAAGATGGCAGCGCTCACCAAGCCGCATTCCATTCACTGGGTGGATGGGTCGGATGAAGAGCATGAGGCATTGTGCCAGATGCTGGTGGATAACGGCACATTCGTGCGCTTGAATCAGGAGCGCTGGCCGGGCTGTTATTACGCCCGAAGCGACTCGGGAGACGTCGCGCGCGTAGAGGATCGCACCTTCATCTGTTCGCTTTCAAAGGACGCCGCGGGACCGACGAACAATTGGGTAAATCCCTACGAGATGCGGCGCAAGCTGAAGTCGCTGTTCAACGGCGCGATGAAAGGGCGCACGATGTACGTGCTGCCGTTCAGCATGGGGCCGGTGGGCGGTCCGATGTCGCAGATCGGCGTCCAACTCACCGATTCGCCCTATGTGGTCGTGAACATGCGCATCATGGCGCGCATCGGGCTGCCGGTGTTCGCGGAAATCGACAAGGACGTAAAGCGCGTTGTGCCCTGCATGCACTCGGTGGGCAAACCGCTCGCGGAGGGCGAAAAAGACGTACCCTGGCCGTGCAACCAGGACAAGTACATCGTCCACTTTCCGGAGACGCGCGAAATCTGGTCCTACGGTTCGGGCTACGGCGGCAACGCGCTGCTCGGCAAGAAGTGCTTCGCGCTGCGCATCGCCTCCAACATCGCGCGCGACGAGGGTTGGATGGCCGAGCACATGCTGATTCTCGGCATCGAGTCGCCCGCCGGGGAGAAAACCTACGTCGCCGCGGCGTTTCCGAGCGCGTGCGGCAAAACGAATCTTGCCATGCTGATTCCGCCCGCGGGTTTTGAAGGCTGGAAGGTGTGGACGGTGGGCGACGACATCGCCTGGATCAAGCCGGACGCTAGCGGGCAGTTGCGCGCCATCAACCCGGAAGCAGGATTTTTCGGCGTCGCCCCGGGTACTTCGGTACAAACCAATCCGAATGCCATGGCGACGCTCGCCCGCAACACGATCTTCACCAACACCGCGCTCACCGCGGACGGCGGCGTGTGGTGGGAAGGCATGACGCCCGAGCCTCCCGCCGAGTGCACCGACTGGCAGGGCAACCGCTGGACTCCGGAAATCGGCAGGAAGACCGGCGCCAAAGCCGCGCATCCCAACGCCCGGTTCACCGCGCCCGCCGCTCAGTGTCCCACCATCGATCCGGATTGGGAAAATCCCGAGGGCGTGCCGCTCAGCGCCATCATTTTCGGGGGACGCCGCGCCACCACGATGCCGCTCGTATATCAGGCGTTCAACTGGAGTTCGGGGGTTTATACGGGCGCCACCATGGGATCGGAAACCACCGCCGCCGCTGCCGGGCAGGTAGGCAAAGTGCGCCGCGACCCCATGGCGATGCTGCCGTTTTGCGGCTACCACATGGGCGATTATTTCCGGCACTGGATCAAAATGCAGCGCACCCTCACCGTGACGCCGCGCGTGTTTCATGTGAACTGGTTCCGCAAGGATGCGGACGGCAGGTTCCTGTGGCCGGGATTCGGCGAGAACATGCGCGTGCTCAAATGGATTGTCGATCGCGCGCGGGGGCGGGCGCTCGGGCGCGAAACGCCCATCGGCTGGATGCCCCGTTACCAGGACATCGAGTGGAAGGGGCTGGATTTCTCGGAGACGAGGTTCGATCAACTGCAGGTCTTCGACCGCGACGAGTGGCGCCAGGAAGTCATCGGGCACGAGCAGTTGTTTATCGACCTGCACGACCATTTGCCGAAAGAGATGATCTACGAGCGCGAACTGCTGATCTGCCGCCTGTAAACCGGCCCATAATGCGATAGGATCTGGCGTATGCCCGAATCCAATCGCCGATCGTTTCTCATGGCCGCCTCGAGCGGCCTGTTGATTGTCAAGCCGTCCACCGCCTTCGGCTACGCGGCCAACTCGGCGGTCGAAATCGGGATTGTGGGGTGCGGCGGACGCGGCACCTGGATCGGCGACCTGTTCCAGGAATTCGGGGGGGCGCGCATTGTCGCGCTTGCCGATGTGACCGAGACGCGTCTCCCCGACATCAAGGCCAAATTGAAACTCGAATCGCCGCGTACCTACCTGGGGCTGAACGCCTATAAGGAACTCGCGGCGTCGAAACTCGACGCGGTGGTGATCGAGACGCCCACCTACTTTCACCCCGAGCAGGCGGCCGCGGCCGTTGCCGCGGGCAAGCACGTCTACACGGCCAAACCGGTGGCGGTGGACGTGCCGGGCTGCCAGACGATTGTCGAAAGCGGCACGAAGGCCGAGCGCGCGGGTAAATGCTTCTGGGTCGATTTCCAGTACCGCGCCCGTCAGGTGTTCCAGGATTGCGTGGCTCGCGTGCGCGCCGGCGACATCGGCAAGCCGGTGATGGCGCACTGCTGGTATCACAGCGGCAAGCTGCCGTACAAAACGCTCGAGGGCGAAACGGCTCCGCAGCATCGCGTGCGCAACTGGTTTTTCGACCGGCTGCTGTCGGGCGACATCATCGTCGAACAAAACATACACTCGATTGACGCCATGTGCTGGCTGATGGACGCTCATCCCGTGGCCGCCATCGGCACCGGCGGACGGCGGGCGCGCCTCGAAGGCGACGCTTACGACCATTTCGTCGTCACCTACACGTTCGCCGAAAATGTTCTGGGCGATTTCAGCTCCACGCAGACCATCAAGGGTTACAACCAGATCATGGCGCGCCTCTACGGCACAGCCGGAAGCGCCGAAATGGAATACGGCAACACCGCGCGCATCACCGGCGAGAAGCCCTGGAAGGGCGCGGAAAAGGACGACACGTTCCGCAGCGGCGCCATCGACAACATTCGGACGTTCATCTCCGCCATTCAGGCGGGACGGACGCTCAACAACACCGCCGAGAGCGCACGCAGCAATCTCACAGCGATCCTCGGCCGGACCGCGGCGTACAGAAAAACAACCGTGACCTGGGACGAGATGATGCGCGCCGCCGAGAAGTGGGACGCCCAACTGACGGGAATCGCGTAACCTGAAATCTGGATGTTCCCGAAATCGAACGCCGTTTTGATTTTCCTCGCCCTCGGCTCGACGGCATGGGCTTGGGGCATTACCGGTCATCGCGTTGTGGCGCGACTGGCCGCGCAGAAGATACCGCCGGCCACGGGGGCAAGGATTCTGGCCGCGCTCGACGCCGATAGCGACACCACGTGCCGGCAAACGGACCTCGCCGACCGCCTGGCCTGCGTCTCCACGTGGGCCGACGACGTCAAGCGCACCACCATGCGCTTTACCAGCAACTGGCATTTCGTCGACATTCCGAGGAACGAGTCGAGCTATCAGCCCGCCCGCGACTGCCGTCCGACGCCGCGGGGCGATTGCCTGATACAGGCCGTGGAACGTCTGCGCACCGCGCTGACGGATCCGGATTCGACCGCCACGCCGCAGTCGCGCGCCGAAGCCGTCAAGTTTCTCGTCCATTTCATGGGCGACCTGACGCAGCCGCTGCACTGCATCACCGACGGCGACAACGGCGGAAACGGCAAGGTGGTTACCTGGTTCGGGGATGCGCAGAACGAGTTCGGGCATTGGAACCTGCACTCGGTTTGGGACGACGGTTTGATCTCGCGGTCCCCCGTCCTGAGCGCCGCCGGACCGCCGGAGGTGGTGTATACGCGGGCGCTGCTCGCTCGCGACCCGCTGCCCGATTCACCGGAGTTTTCGCACGATGCCCTGGTCGGTTGGGCGCTGGAAAGCCACGACGCCGGCGTGAAGTTTACCTACGGCACCTTGCCGGACCCGGTACAGGGCAGCGCGGCGGGACCTGAACAGACCGGCGGCCTCTATTATCCGCTCGGCTCCGCCTATCTCGAAGGCAACATCGACACGGTAGAATTGCAGTTGCAAAGGGGAGGGCAGCGGCTGGCTGGTTTGCTCAACGGCGTTTTCGGCGCGGCGAATCCATAATGCAACGCGACAATCAACTGGGTCCTCTGGAGGCCGCGGTGATGGACATTCTGTGGGCGCGCGGCGAGAGCAGCGTCCACGAAGTCACGCCGCTCGTCGAGCGCCCGCTTGCCTACACCACCGTCATGACCACGCTCGACCGCCTGTATAAGAAGCGCCTGCTCGAGCGCCGCCGCGTCGAGCGGGCGTTTCTCTACCGCCCTCGCTACAGCCGCGCCGAGTGGGACCGGATGCGGGCCGGTGAATTGATGGCGGGCATTCTGGCCGGACCTGAACCGTCGCGCGAGGCTCTGATTTCCTGTTTTCTAGACACCCTGGGCGCGCACGATGCCGGCGTGCTCGACCAACTCGAAGCGCGGATTCGCGAGCGGCGCCGGGAACTCAAGCGGAGGCGCCCGTGACACCCGCCTACTTCGCGCGCCTGGCCGGACTCTCGATGGCGGCCTCGCTGGCCGTCCAATTTGCGGCGGGCTGGCTGGTGAAGCTGTTCACGCCGTGGCTTCTGCGCCGCGCCGGAGAGATGAGCGCCCGGCGGGCGGAACGCTGGATTTTCGCGGCTCGGATTCTTCCGACCGCGCTCGCCGTGCTGGCCGTAGGCGGATTGTGCGTTCCGAGCTATCTCTGGCTCGAGCCCCAGACTTCAGGCGAGACGCTCAGCCCGGCGGCGTGGGCGGCGGCGCTGGTCGGCGCCGCGCTGTGGACCGGTTCGCTATGGCGCGCCGGGCGGGCGCTCTGGCTGACCCATCGCTCTGTGCCGCGGCGGGCGGGACTGGTCGTGATTCCAAGCGACCAGCCCATGCTCGGGCTGGCGGGGCTGCTGCGGACCCGTGTCGTTATCTCCACCGCGGTGCTCGGCGCGCTGTGCCGCCTTGAACTCGAAGCAGCGCTGCGCCACGAAGAGGCTCATCGCCGCTCGGGCGACAACTGGAAGCGGCTCGCTTTTCTGGCCACGCCGCGCGTGCCGGGTTCGAGCGCTCTCGAGACAGCCTGGTTCGAGCGGTCTGAATGGGCGGCGGACGATGAGGCTGCGCCCACTGAATTTGAGGCGCTCGACCTGGCTTCGGCGCTGGTGCGCGTGGCGCGGTTGGGCGAAGCGGCGCGTCCGGCGCTCCTGGTAACGCCGCTCGTGAACGGTCCGGAGGCGCTTGAATGGCGGGTGGAACGGCTGCTCCGGCCACGCGAGGCGGCTTTCGAGTCAGCCCCGGCGATCGGCTGGATGCTGCCGTCGTCACTCGTTGCGCTCGGCGCGATCACGCTGTGGCACGGCGCCTTGCTCAGCGCGGTGTATGAACTGTTGGAGCTTCTCGCCGGCGCGTAATTCAGAAATGTTCGCGCAACCCGGCGAATGCTTCGAGCACGAGCAGCCGCCCCGGACCGGGCTCGCGCAGATCCTGTTTTTCGAGAATCCAGGTATGAGCGTGCGGGATGAAAACAGCGTTGATTCCGGCCTCGAGCGCGGGATTGATGTCCGATTTGGGTGAATTGCCGATCATCCACGTGCGCGCGGGATCCAGGTTCCGCCCGGCGATCAACGCCCGGTAAGCCTCGGCATTCTTCTCCTTCACGATTCCGGTGTGGCCGAAGAAACGGCCGAGCCCCGAGCGGTCCACTTTCAGCTTCTGCTCTTCCGGGTGACCCTTGGTGAACAGCGTGAGATCGTGGCGGGTGGCGAGCCAGGCGAGCGTCTCTTCGACGCCGGGGATGATTTCGACAGGCTGTTCGAGGATGCGCTCCGCAAACCGCGTGACGGTGGCGAGGTCCGGCTCGCGAATTTCGCGTTCGGCCAGGTGCTCGTAAACCTGGCGCAGGTTGCGGCCGAAGTTGAGCGAGCCGTAGCCGTGAATGCGCGCGTTGACGGCTTCGATTTCGTCGAGAATATCGCGGACCTGGCGCGGGTTCAGCGTGGAATGATCGAGAAACGCCACGAAATCCTCGAACGCCTGTTCGAAATAGATGTTGTTTTCCCACAGCGTATCGTCGGCGTCGACGATCAGGAACTGGCGTTCGTCGGTCACAGTCCGGAAGGCTGCTTTCCGTGGCCGTTGGTGGCGGCGCTGGTCTTCACGCGGGCGATTTGCAGGCGCTCGGTGAACAGGTTGGGGAAATACTGGTCGAGCTGGCGCATCCGTTCGGTTTCCGAACGCGAGATGAGCAGGATCTGCCGGACGGATATTTCCGTAACCACGTGGGCGAGTTGAAAGCTGAGCTGGGCTTCGCCGATCTCGGGGTCGAGCAGCGACGACGAACTGCTGAGCGCCTGAATCTGCGCGTAGCGTTGCACAACGCGCTGCAGCAGGTCAGGATCGATCGCCTCGGCCTCGGGCTCGTCATCGAAGAATTCCACATCGCCGCGGAGAAAAGCGCGCTCCTGGTCGAGTTCCCGGATTTCGAACCGGCGCCGGCCCACCGCGACGATGTCCATGCGGCCGTCGTCGTATTTCTCCACTACGCGGTCCACCACGGCGGTGCATCCGGTGTTCATCAGGCCCTTATCGCAGAGGTAGACGATGCCGAATTCGGAGTGGTCTCGAATGGCTTCGCCGATCATTTCCTTGTACCGCTCCTCGAAAATGTGCAACTCGACCGGAGTTCGCGGAAACAGCACCATGTCGAGCGGAAACAGCGGTAAAAGGCCCGGCTGCATGATACTATTATGGCTCACCGTCGATGGACATCCGGGGGAAAGTTGCGCTCATCACCGGCGCGTCGGAAGGCATCGGAGCGGCGTGTGCCCGGGCGTTGGCGCGGCGGGGCGCGCGACTCGCGTTGAACGCGCGGTCGGAAGAAAAACTGCGGAGCGCGGCGCCCGAGGGGAGCCTGGTGGTGGCCGGCGACATCGCGGCGCCGGGCACGGCCGAGCGCCTGGTCGAGTCCGCTGCCAACGAATACGGCCGCGTCGATCTGCTGGTGAACAACGCCGGCGTGGGGCTCTGGGTTCCGTCGCATCAGGCCGAACCGGGCGATGCGCGCCGCATGTTCGATGTGAACTTTTTTGCTCCTCTGCGGCTCGTTCAACTCGCGGTTCCGCTGATGAAGCGCGGCGGGGGAGGCACAATCGTCAACGTGGGTTCGATTGCCGGGCGGGTGACGTTGCCCTGGCTGACGCTCTATTCAGCCAGCAAGTACGCGCTGGGCTCGCTTTCTGACGGCTTGCGGATGGAGTTGCGGCGTCACAACATTCGAACGATGACGGTTTGCCCCGGCTATGTCACGACTGCCTTTCAGTCGCATATGATTGGAGGTCAGGTGCCGGACAAGGTCGCACGTTCGAAATGGTTCACCATCACAGCGGATCAGTGTGCGGAAGCCATCGCGAAAGGCATTGAAGGGGACCGCCGCACGGTGGTGACGCCCGGTTCGGGCTGGCTGCTGATTGCGGCGGCACGCCTGGCGCCGCGCCTGCTCGAGGCACAACTGGAGAGGATGCTATGATTCTCAAGCTCAAACGGACGCCCGGCATTTACCTGGTCGGTTTTATGGCATCCGGCAAGACGACCGTGGGCAAGTTGCTCGCCGAGGAACTGGGCTGGCATTTCGAGGATCTCGACCACGATATTGAAGCCGCCAACGGCATGACCATCTCCGACATCTTCGAAACGCTGGGCGAGTCCGCGTTCCGGACCATGGAGACCGAGGCCATCGAGAAGCGCGTGCGCACCGTCGAGCGCGGACGCCCGACCGTGCTGGCGCTCGGCGGCGGCGCGTTTCTCGCCGACAAGAATTACAAACTGCTCACCGACCATGGCGTGACCATCTGGATCGATTGCGCGCTCGATATCATCCGCGACCGTGTGGCGGCTTGCACCCACCGCCCCCTGGCCCGCGACGCCACGCGTCTCGAGGAACTCTACGAACAGCGCCGTCCGGTGTATGAACGCGCCGAGTACCGCGTAGAAACCCACGGCGACTCTTCTGAAGTGGTGCGCTCGATTCTGAAGCTGCCGATTTTCTGATCGTGACGGCTACGCTCCGCAAACACGCGCTGGCGATTTTCCGTGCCGGCCTGGCCGCGGCGGACCCCTACGAGTCGGTGGCGCAGCGCCTCCGGATCGACGCCGACCGCTACGACCGGATCTTCGTCGCGGGCGCCGGCAAGGCAACCGCGCGAATGGCGGCGGCGGCCGAAGCGGTGCTCGGACGCCGTATTTCCGGCGGTCTCATCAACGTCAAAAACGGTCACACGGCGAAACTGCGGCGAATTGAGCAGAACGAATGCGCGCACCCTGTTCCGGACCACCGCGGGATGGAGGGCGCGCGGCGAATTGCCGAAATCGCCCGCTCGGCCGGCGAGCGCGATCTGCTGATCGTGCTCATTTCAGGCGGCGCCTCGGCCCTCATGCCGCTGCCGGCGCCGGGCGTGACGCTCGAGGAGAAACAGGAGACCACGCGCCTGCTGCTGGCGAGCGGGGCCAATATTCACGAGATGAACGCCGTCCGCAAGCACCTGTCGGCCATAAAGGGCGGTCGCCTGGCCGCGCTCGCCGCTCCGGCGCGGGTGCTGGCGCTGAGCCTTTCCGATGTGGTGGGCGACGATCTGGCCGTGATCGGTTCCGGTCCCACCGTGCCCGACCCCTCGACCTTCGTGGACGCGCTCGAAGTCATCGACCGCTACGGACTGCGCGAGCGTCTGCCCCGCGCCGTGCTCCGCCGTCTCGAGCAAGGCGGCGAAGAAACGCCAAAACGGCTTTCAAACGTCCGCAACATCATCGCCGGCAGCAACCGGCTGGCGATGGTTGCCGCAGCCAGGCAGGCGCGTGAGTTCGGTTACCGCACCCTGGTGCTGTCGAGCCAAATCGAGGGCGAGACGCGCGAAGTGGCGCGCGTTCACGCCGCTATTCTCAAAGAGCGGCGTGGCTGCATCCTGTCCGGCGGCGAGACGACGGTGACGATTCGAGGCGACGGTCTCGGGGGACGGAATCAGGAATTCGTGCTCGCGGCGGCGCTCGACCTGGCGGGCATGGAGGGCGTGGTTGTGCTGAGCGCGGGAACGGATGGAACCGATGGTCCTACCGATGCCGCGGGCGCAATCGCGGACGGGCGCACGGGGCTGTATACGGGCGCGCGGACCTTCCTCGACCGCAACGATTCCTATCGCTTTTTCGAGCAGTCCGGCGGGCTGTTGAAAACCGGACCCACCGGAACGAACGTGATGGACCTTCGGGTTCTCCTGCGAAGTTAAGAACCGGCGACCGCGGCAACGCTGTCCGGGTGGGCTTTCTGGACCTGCCTGCGCGGCGGGTTGGCGGGCTGTCCGGAGGCGAATTCGCGGTAGGCGGATTCGAGGGTCCGGAGGAGCGAGCCGGGTTCGAGCGGCAGCGGCAGCAGGTCGTAGGCGCCGAGATTGAGCACTTCGGCCCACAGGCGCTCATCGGCGATGCGGGAAACCACGATTACCGGGGGCGCAGGCTCACTCTGGCGGCTGAGCGACAGCAGGTCGCGCCAGGTGCCGTCGGGCAGCGCAGCTTCGATGAGGATGACGGACGCTTGCTCCACCAGGGGCGCGGCTTCGGCAACCGTAGCGGTGGATTCGACCAGCCACGCGAAAGTCTGGAGGGTTTCGGAAATCGCCCGGTGATAACCGCCGGGACCAACGGCGAGCAGCTTTCTGGTACTCTGCTGAAGCCGGCTTCGAGGGGAACGTGTCTGAGTCAACAGTTGTACCTGGAAGCAGAGGATACTGACACTATTACAACGTCTTCATCTTATCGGTAGGCCTGTTCGGAAGGAACCCCGCAAATGAGGGCGGCTCCTTTGGTTTCATGAGGGAGGAGGAGGGGTCGAATTGATCGACAAGTGGAATCAGCGCTATCGGGAAAAGCTGGAAGAGGGTCAACCGCCGCTGCCTTTCCTGGTCGATGCGCTCGAAAAGGTTCCCCCCGGGCGCGCGCTGGATATCGCCTGCGGGCTGGGCAGGCATTCGCTCTGGCTGGCGCGCCGGGGATGGCGGGTAACGGCTTTGGACGGCTCCGAAGTCGCCATCTCGCGGGTGCGCGAGCAGATGCCGGAAGTCGAGTCGATTGAAGTGGATATCGAGGCTCCGGGGTTTCGGCTTCCGGGTACGGATTACGATCTGATTGTGGATACCTTCTTTCTCCATCGCCCGCTGTTTGCGCAGATTCGGGCGGCGTTGCGGGAGGGCGGATTAGGGGTACTTGCGTTCCATCTCGAGGGTCGGTTCGCCATTTCTATCAGCGAAGTCGATCAGTTAAGAGAAGATTATCAGGTTCTGCACTATGTTGTTCATAAGGATATACCTACTGTAGAACTGGTACTCCAGAAACCTCGTAGCTATTAATGCCCATCGACAACTAGAGATTGCGCGTGGTAGACTCTGGCCATGGCGTCGCTCGCTCATTTACAGCGGCTTGAGGCCGAGAGCATCCACATCCTGCGCGAAGTCGTCGCCGAGGCGGAGAAACCGGTGATGTTGTACTCCATCGGCAAGGACAGCTCTGTGATGCTGAGGCTGGCTGAAAAGGCCTTCCACCCTGGGCGCATCCCCTTTCCCATGTTGCACATCGACACGATGTACAAGTTTCGGGAGATGATCACGTTCCGGGACGAGACGGCGGCGCGGCTGGGCTTGAAGCTGATTGTGCACACCAATCAGGCGGCGATTGATGCCGGCACCAACCCCTACGCGGTCGGGACGCAGCGCTGCTGCCAGCTGCTGAAAACGCAGGCGCTGCTCGAGGGTTTGCGGTTGGGCGGATTTGACGCGGCGATTGGCGGGGCGCGGCGCGACGAGGAGAAGTCGCGCGCCAAGGAACGGGTCTTTTCGATTCGCGACGCCGCCGGGCCTGTCTCTTATACACATCTAGATGGAGAAGTCGCGCGCCAAGGAACGGGTCTTTTCGATTCGCGACGCCGCCGGGCAGTGGGACCCGAAGAATCAGCGCCCGGAGTTGTGGAACCTGTATAACTCGCGCATCCGCCCGGGCGAGAGCGTGCGTGTCTTTCCGCTTTCGAACTGGACGGAGATGGACGTCTGGCAGTACATTCACGCCGAGAACATACCGATCGTCCCGCTGTACTATGCCGCCGAGCGCCCGATGCTGGTGCGGGGGGAGACGTTGACGCCGGTGGAACTCGATTTCATTCCCCGGTTGCCGGGCGAGCAGCCGCGCATGGTGAAGTGCCGGATGCGGTCGCTCGGATGCAGCCCGTGCACGGGGGCAATCCGGTCGGATGCCGACACGCTGCCGAAAATCATCCAGGAACTGGTGTCGTTCCGCCGCAGCGAACGGGAGAACCGGGTGATTGACCACGATCAGGACGGCTCGATGGAACTCAAGAAACGCGAGGGCTATTTCTAATGCTGGCCCCCACCGACGCTCCGGACGCCTTCGATATTGAGAGCTACCTCGCGCACGAACGCGAGAAAGAACTGCTGAGGTTCTCAACCGCGGGCAGCGTGGACGACGGCAAGAGCACGCTGATCGGCCGGCTGCTGTACGATTCGCGCGCGGTGTACGAGGATCAGATCCACTCCATCGCGAAATCGACCGTGAACCGCTCGGCGGGTCCGCTGGACCTGTCGCTGCTTACCGATGGTCTGCGGGCGGAGCGCGAGCAGGGGATCACGATCGACGTGGCCTACCGCTACTTCGCGACCTCGCGGCGCAAGTTCATCATCGCCGACACGCCGGGTCACGAGCAGTACACGCGCAACATGGCCACCGGAGCCTCGACGGCGGACCTGGCCATCGTGCTGATTGACGCGCGCAACGGCGTTCTGCCGCAATCGCGGCGTCACGCCTACATCGCCACGCTGCTCGGGATTCCGAAGCTGGTGGTGGCGGTCAACAAAATGGATTTGCGGGATTACCGCGAAGACGTATTCGCGGCGATAGCCGGAGAGTTCCGCGCGTTCCTCGAAAAGATCGGGGCGCCGGAAGCATGGTTTGTTCCGATCAGCGCGTTGAACGGAGACAACGTGGTGACGGGAAGCGTGGCCATGCCGTGGTTCAGCGGTCCGAACCTGCTCGAGTATCTGGAAACAGTGGAGGTTCCGGCCTCGAGCGGGCGAGGACCGTTCCGGCTTCCGGTGCAGCGCGTCATTCGTCCGGATCAGGATTTCCGGGGTTTCGCCGGGCAGATTGCCTCGGGCACGATTCATCCGGGCGACACGGTGACGGTACTGCCGGGTGGGCGCCAATCGCGGGTGAAGACCGTCGAAACGTGGGACGGGCAGATGCTGCGCGCGGCAGCGCCGATGTCGGTGACGCTCACGCTCGAAGACGAAGTGGACATCAGCCGCGGCGACCTCATCAGCGCCGGTGCCGCTCCTCAGATGGCGCGTTCTTTCGAAGCACGGGTGGTGTGGCTCAGCGAGACGCCGCTCGACACGGCCAAGCCGTACCTGCTCAAGCACACCACGCAGACCGTTCCGGCGCGGGTCCGCTCGGTGCGCCATCGGGTGAACGTCAGCACGCTCGAAGCCGAGACCGGGGCGGCGCTCGAGTTGAACTCCATCGGCCTGGTGGCCATCGAGACCACGCGGGCGATCTACTTCGATTCGTATCGCGACAACCGGACCACCGGCGCGGCAATTTTGATCGACCCGGAGACCAACGCGACGGCGGGCGCTTTGATGATCGTGCGCCCGGCGGACGGGGCTTCGGCGGCCGGTCCGGTGACGGAAGCCGAGCGCGGCGCCCGCTTCGGGCATCCTTCGGCTGTGATCTTCGTCGGGACGCGCGAAAACGTGGCGCGGATGCTCGAACGGCGGTTGTTCGATCGCGGCGCGGCGGTTGCGGTGGTCGAACAGTGGAGTCCGGCGGTGAAGAGAGCGCTCGAGGCAGCCGGAGTGATCGCCATCGTGGTGAGCCGGCGCAAGCCGGTTATCGCGCTGCCCGCCGATGACGAAGCCGCCGCCGATACGCTCGTGCGCTGGCTCGAGGATCAGCACAAAGTGCAATCGGAAGAAGTTGTGGACGGCGAGGGGATCTAGTATGAGCCAAACGGAGACTGCGCGCGAATTGATTCGCACCGTGTTGCGGGATTCGGTTCGTCCCTGCGTGACGTCGAGCTTTCAAGCCGACTGCGTGGCGCTGGTTCGCCTGGTGAACGAAGAGGCTCCGGGCATTCCCGTCCTGTTTCTCGACACCGGCTATCATTTCGCCGCCACCTATGCCTATCGGGACGAAATAGTGAAGCGGCTGGGTTTGAACCTGGTGAATGTTGCGGCGCGGCGGAGCGTAGCCGAGCAGGAAGCCGAGTTCGGTAAGCTGTACGCCGCCTCGCCGGACCGCTGCTGCGGGCTGCGCAAAGTGGAGCCGCTGTTTGCGGCGCTCGAGGGCTACGACACCTGGTTCACGGCGTTGCGGCGCGAGCAATCGCCCACGCGCGCCAACCTGCGCGAAATCGAAGCGTTCCGCCTGCCCACAGGTACGGAACTGAAGAAAGTGAGTCCGCTGGCCGCCTGGACATGGCCGGAAGTGTGGCGCGAAGTGAAGGCGGCGGGTCTGCCCGTGCTTTCTCTTTACGATCAAGGCTACACGAGCATCGGTTGCGAGCCGTGCACGGCGAAGCCGGAAGCGGGAGAGGATGCGCGGTCCGGGCGCTGGGGCGGCAAGAAACTGGAGTGCGGGATTCACATTCAGCCGGGGGCTTCCCATGCCTGAAATCGGGCTGGGATTCCTGATTGCGCTGGCGGTGGGACTCACCGGCGTGGGCGCAGGCTCGGTGACGGCGCCGGTGCTGATTCTGCTGCTGCGCGTGCCGCCGCCGGTGGCGGTGGGCACCGCGCTGATGTTCGGAGCGCTGATCAAGATCATCGCATTGCCGAGCTATCTCTGGCGCAAGCAAGTGAACTTTAACGTGCTCGGCTGGATGCTGTTGGGCGGGCTGCCGGGCGCGATTCTCGGCTCCCTGCTGCTCAACCGCTACAAATCATTCCACTCCGGCGTGATTTACGCCGTGCTGGGCGGAACCATCATGCTGAGCGCGTCGCTCAACATCTGGCGCGTCCTGAAAGGGCAGGTGAATACCTGGGGCGACCGGCGGCGGTGGCTGCCGGCGATTGCGCTGCCGATTGGAGCGGAGGTCGGATTTTCCTCGGCCGGCGCGGGCGCGCTTGGCTCCGTCGTGCTCATGAGCCTGACCGAACTTGCTCCTGCGCAAGTGGTGGGAACGGATGTATTTTTCGGTTTCGTGCTGTCGCTGGTGGGCGGTGGCATTCAGTTCTCCACCGGCAACTACGACGCGGCGCTGCTGACGCGCCTGCTCATCGGTGGGGTGGCCGGTGTCCTGCTGGGCGCGAACCTTTCGGCGTGGATGCCCGCGCGTCCGTTGCGGCTGGCGATGTCGCTGTGGCTGGTCTCCCTCGGCGGGCAGTTGTGCTGGAGAGGGCTCGCCTGAGGGCCGAAATCAGATCAGGTGGCCCATCTTCTCGCGCTTGGTTTTGAGGTAATCGCCGCGGGTGGCGACTTCGGGAACCAGGGCCGGCACACGCTCCACAACCTCGATACCCGCCGATTCGAGCGCCTGGATCTTCTCCGGGTTGTTCGACATCAGCCGAACCTTGCGAACGTTGAAATGGCGGAGGATGCCGGCCGGCAGCGCGTAATCGCGCAGGTCGGGTTCAAAGCCGAGGCGGACGTTGGCCTCGATGGTGTCGGCGCCGTCATCCTGCAATTCGTAAGCGCGGAGCTTGTTCAGCAGGCCGATGCCGCGCCCTTCCTGGTGCTCGTAAATGAGGATGCCGCGGCCCTCGGCGGCGATGGCTTCGAGGGCCATTTCGAGCTGAGCCCGGCAGTCGCAGCGCAGGCTGTGAAAAACGTCGCCGGTGAGGCACTGGGAGTGGATGCGGACCAGCACGGGCTGGTCGGAAGCCGGGTCGCCCATGACCAGAACCACCGCTTCGTCGTCCTCGGCTGCGCGGGATATCCGGAAGCCATAAATGCGGAAATCCCCGTATTCAGTGGGAAACGCGGCTTCGGCCACCTTCTCGATGCGGGATGAGGACGGGACAGCAGTCATCGGTACGAACCTCCATTATCCCACGGGCGTGCGCTACCATGACTCAGGGATGCTGGATCAATATCTGGTCACGCTATTCGTAAAGCTGGCCGTGGCCGCCTCGTTGGCCAGTATCCTGGCGCGCTCCGGGCGTTTTCTGCGGATGCTCATGAAAGAGGACCGCACTCTGCTCGAGCGGCTCGAAATGGCGGCCGCCGCCGGCGTTCTGTTCGGGGCGAGCGTGGCGGTGCGAATCGCTACCCACGACACCTACGGCGGCGTCGATATGGGGCTCGAGGGCAGCTTTATCCTGGGCCTCATCGGCGGATACGTCAGCGGATTGGCGGGCGGAATCCTGATCTCGCTGCCGGCCATGTTCCGGGGTGAATTCCTGAGTATTCTGCTGTTTGCCGCGGCTGGGGTGATGGGCGGGCTGTTGCGCGACATTGCGCCCGAGCCCGAAGATGTCTGGCAGTTTTCCCCCTGGTTCGACCAGAACGTGTACCGCCTGTTCCGCGGGAAAAAGTACGACCTGCGCAAGACGGCATTTTCGCTGGTGGTGGGTCTGACCATTCTGCTGGCCGAAAGTCTGCGGATCGCGATTTCGCTGGTGGTACCGAACCGCTCGGTCTTTTCGCTCTATCCGTCGCTTCAGAACCACTCCTGGCTGGAAATACTGGCGCTGTTCCTTTCGACAGTGTTCGCCGTGGCGCTGCCGCTCAAAATCTGGAACAGCAGCCGCAACGAGCGAAAACTCGAGACGCAACAGAAACTGCTGAACGAGGCGCGCCTGGCGGCTTTGCAGCGGCAGATCAATCCGCATTTTCTATTCAATACGCTCAATACGGTGGCGGCCCTGATACGTCAGAATCCCGAACAGGCTCGAACTGTTGTGTACAAGCTCTCGGCCATTTTGCGCAGGCTGCTGCGCAAGCAGGAGAATTTCAGCCCGTTGCGCGAGGAGCTCTCGTTTATCGACGACTACCTGGCGATCGAGATGGTCCGATTCGGCGATAAGCTCAAGTTCCAAAAAGAGATCGAGCACGATACACTAGACCGTTTGGTGCCCAGCATGCTGCTTCAGCCGATCATAGAGAACAGTATCCGGCATGGTTTGAGCAGCAAGGTGGACGGCGGTATGATTCGTGTACGGAGCCGTTTGTCCGGCGAGCGGCTCTGCTTGACCGTGGAAGACGATGGGGTCGGCATCCCGGAACCCCGGCTGGCGAAGCTTTTCGAGTCGGGGATTGGGGTGAACAACGTGAATGAGCGGCTGAAGGTGCTGTTCGGAAACGACTACCGGATGTGGGTGGACAGCCGCCCGGGCGAAGGCACAACCACGGGGATCGAAATGCCGGCCATGCAGACCAGCATGGCGGCCGCATCGTGAACGGAGAGATTGTTTGAGCGATTTCAACTACCCACTATCATTGCCGCGGCGCGCCGAAGCGCTGCCCTCGACCATCGCTGCCCGCACACGGCGCGTCTATGACGCGCTGGCGGGCGTCTACCCGGTCAGCACCATGCTGTTTCATTCCAAGGCGCACAAATGCGCGCTGCGGGAATCGGGGATTCGCGATGGGATGCGGGTGCTGGAGGTGGGGACCGGCTCGGGCGAAATGTTCAGGCGGCTGGTGAAGGCCAACCCGAACGGGCGGACCTACGGTCTCGATCTCTCTCCGAAGATGGCCTGGAAGACGCAGGAGAGGGTGCGGAGCGAATTCCCCGCCGCTTCGGCGCATTGCCAGGCGGTGGACGTGCGCCACATGCCGTTCCGCGACGAGAGCTTCGACGCGCTGATGTGCTGTTTTCTGCTCGAACTGCTGGCCACCGACGACGTGCGGCTCACGCTGCGGGAATTCTACCGGGTGATGCGCCCCGGCGCTGCGCTGAGCCTGGTGCTGATCGGGCAGAACCGCGCGGTGTTCAACCAGGCGTACAAAATATGCGGCAGCCTGGTGCCGGCGTTCTGGGGACGGCAGATTGAGCGCCAGGTGCCCGAACTTCTGGCGGCGAACTCGCTCAAGATCGAGAAAGACCGCACGCTCACGCAGGGTTTCTACCCGTCGCGTATCCTGGTGGCGCGCAAGCCCGGCTGAAGGCTTTAGTCCAGGGCAAAGGCGACGTAGGCGCCGCGGATGGGGCCTTGCTTGTCTTTGGTCAAGCCCTCCTGCGCGGCGGCGCAGTAGACAATGTACTGTTTCCCGTTCACCTGGTAAACCGCGGGGATTCCTTCAATCGCCGCGTCCACTTCCGCTTCCCACAGCAGCTTGCCGGAATCGACGCTGAAAGCGCGGACTTTGCGGTCGCGGGTGCCGGTGAACAGCAGTCCGCCGGCGGTGATCACCGGTCCGACCTTGGGGTAATGAGTGCCCGTGGCGGTGGCGCCGCGCTCGGCCAGTTCGGAGACGTCGCCGAGCGGAATCGCCCACTTGATGGTGCCGCGGTTCAGGTCGTAGGCGGTGAGCATGGTCCACGGCGGCTTGATGGCGGAAAGACCGTCGCTTGCGATCATGAAGCCGAAGGAACTCACGTAGCGGACGGGCTCTCCGGGTTTCAGCGCCGGGTCGGGCTCGAGCTTGAGCAGGCAGGGCAGGTCCTTCGATACGACCACGAGCGTGCCCTTTTGGGGATCGACGGCTGCGCCGCCCCAATTCGCGCCGCCGTTGTTGCCGGGCATCTGAATGGTGCCGCGCCGGCTGGGCGGGGTGAACAGCCCTTCGTTGCGGGCGGTCAGAATCTGGTCGCGGAACCGGGCTCGGTCGTCAGCGCTCAGGTAGGGGCTGAGGTCGTCGACGGTGAACTTCTGGCGGGCGAAGGGTGGAGGCGCGGTGGGGAAGGGCTGAGTCGGCCAGGTTTTTTCCTCCGTCATGTCGGACTTCGGCACGGGGCGCTCCTCGATGGGCCACACGGGCGCGCCGGTGACACGGTCAAACACCCATACGAATCCCTGTTTGCTCACCTGCGCGACGATGTCGAGCGGCTTGCCGTCTTTGTGGATGGTGAGGAGTTTCGGCGCGGTGGCGTCGTCGTAATCCCAGATATCGTGGTGCACCATCTGGTAATGCCAGAGGCGCTTGCCGGTGCGGGCGTCGAGGGCGAGCAGGCAGTCGGCGAACAGGTCGGAGCCTTCGCGGTCGGCCCCCCAGAAGTTGTACTTGGCGCTGGCGGTGGGCGCGTAGAGAATGCCGCGTTTGAGGTCGAGCGACATCTCGCCCCAGACATTGGCGCCGCCGACCTTCTTCCAGGCATCCTTGGGCCATGTGTCGTAGCCGAACTCGCCTGGGCGCGGAACCGTGTGGAAGGTCCAGACGGGTTTGCCGGTGAGCACGTCGAAGGCGCGAATGTCGCCGGGCGCCGAGCCGTAGCCCTGATTGGTGGCCGAGCCGAGGATGATCAGGTTCTCGAACACGCGCCCGGGCGTGGTGGATTGGACGAGCGAGAGCGCGCGCGGGTCGCGGTCGAGCCCTTCCTTCAAGTCGACGGCGCCGTCCTTGCCGAAAGCGAGGTCGGGCTTGCCGGTGGCGGCGTCGATGGAACGGAGCGCGTGATTGCTCGAGAACAGGAGACGGCGCTGCTTGCCGTCGCGGCTCTGCCAGTAGTTGATGCCGCGATTGGTAATGATTTTGGTGTCGGCGCCTGGCGAGTAGGACCATTTTTCGCGTCCGGTGGCGGCGTCGAGCGCGACGATGGAGTTGCTCCTGGCCAGGACGTAGAGCGTCCCGTCCACCATGATGGGGTTGAAGAAGTACTTGCCTGCGTCGCCGGTGGAGAAGGTCCAAGCCTTTTTGAGCCGGGTGACGTTTGAGGCATTCACCTGGTTGAGAGACGAGTACTGCGCGGTGTCGGACGAGCCTCCGTACTCCCGCCAATTTGAGTAATCCTGCGCGCACGCGGTGACCGCGAGCGCGAGCCATGCAACTTTCAAGACGTCCCCTCCTCGTTTCGACATTGTATAGGAGTTCAGCGATTCCACTGGTCGATGAGCGCCCAGAGGTCCGGCGGCGGCTGTAGCATCCAGGCCACCACGCGGCGCCGTTGGTGCTCCTTTTCGGCGGCGCTCAGGTACTCGAGCTGCGACCGTCCGGCGACGCGGGCGAGCAGGCAGCCGAGCGAGTGATGGAGTTCGGCTTCGCCCACCGACGGCAGCCGGCTCAGAAATGTTCGGGCGCCCGCGAGCAGCGCCTCGCGATGGGCGGGCAGGTGGAAGGCTTTGCTGAGGAAATGAGCCATGGCGAATCCGACGTCGAACGCGGGGTCGCCCCAGTGGATCACTTCGTGGTCGAGCAGCACGAGGCGGTTCGCGTGGACGAGGACGTTTTTCGGGCTGAAGTCGCCGTGAACGAGAGCTGACTGCGTGGCGCGGGTTTGTTCGATCAACCGGTGAAGGAAAGGCGCGGCTTCGGGCACTTGCGAGGCGGAGTAGGCGTAATAAGGCTCGAGGCGCAGCGCCTCGAAGTAGCCGCGATCGTCAAGCCCGGAGTGATGAGGCGCGCGGCGGATCGCGGCGAGCAGCGTGCCGAACTGGCGGAAGTGACCCTGGTCCACATGGCCCGCGAGCAGCAGCGATTTCCAGTTGTCGTGCGGCTCGGGAACGGCTTGCATGGCGAGCAGGTGTTGAGCCGGGTCGCAGAAAACGAGCGGCGTGATAACGCCCGGCGGAGCGATGGCGGCGAGCGTCTCCATGCCGAGAGCTTCGCGTTCGATGCGTTCCGGCGGACAGAACCAGTCCACCGGAACGCGGAGCTTGGGGAGGGCCTGTTTGAGCACCCAGCGTTCTCCGGCGTCGAACTCGACGAGCACAGTGCGGTTAGAGACGCCGCCGGAGAGGACGCGGGCGCGGAAAGGCCGGGTCAGGTATTGGCCGAGGTCGCTCGGGTTTTCGATGTCCATCGGACATCTTCAAGATTAGCGGGTACGGGCCCTATCGCACTCGCAGCGTCTGGTAGCCGGCTTTTTCGAGATCGGCTTTCGCCTTGGCCACGGCGGGGTCGTCAAAGAACGGGCCGACCAGAACCGCCGCTGACCCGTCGCTGGTCCTGAGTAACAAGGTCGAGAAATCGTGCTCCCGAAGCTGCTTGACCAGAACCAGAGCGGGCTGCGGTTTGCCGGACGGCACCACCTGCCAGAACCGGCCCGGCACCTGAAGCGGCGGCACCGGTTGGGAGGAGGCGGGCGCGTCGCGATTGATTGCGCCGGGTGGAGGAGGCGGCGGAGGCGGTGGAGCCGCGATCGTGGTTCGCACACCGAGAGGTCCCGGCGGAGGCGCATCGACGTTGAGCGGCGAGGCTGAGGCTTTAGTTGCCGCCGGGCTTGCCTGGCGGGCGGCGAGCGCCCGGCCGACGTAGTCGTCGGCGGTTGCGATGAACTTCGCTGCTTCGGCGGCGTCGTCGGTCATCGACGCTTTGAGGCGGTAGAGCAGGTTCAGGTAAGCCATTGCGTCGTCGTATTTCGGATCCGCGGCGAGGGCGCCGTTCAACATGGCGACTCCGTCGTCGACGACCGGCCCGTACTGGTCGCGGAAGTTCCTGCGCAGGTTTGAATCGGCGACGGCGTAATCCTGCGGCTTGCCGCCGGAGGCATCGCGGGCGCGAACGAAGGCCGGATACGCGGTCATCCAATCGACCACTCCGGCCAGGTACAGCGCGGTCTTGTCGCCCGGATCCATTTGCACGAGTTTCGCCGTGTACGCGCGGGCATCCGGAGCGCGTCCGAGGCGGATGTCGACGGAGATGATTCCTTCGATTGCCCGCCGGTTGGCCGGGTCGGCGGCCAGCACGTTGCCGTATTGCTCGAGCGCGGCGGAAAGCAGCGTGTTGTCGGGGTTGGCGGACTGCGCGTAGAACTGGCTCAGCAGCGCGTTGGCCAGAAACAGTTTCGCGTTATTGTTGGCGGGTTCCAGTTCGACGGCATGCTTGAAGTGCTGAATGGCCGCCGGGAAATCGCCGGCGTTGAAGGCCGACTCCGCCATTTTCAATTCGTTATGAGCGGGACCCTGCGCGTTGGCCGAGAGCGCGAGCCCGGATGCAATCACCACACAGAGGGCTAGCGTACCGAGGCCGCCGATCAGGAACAGCCGGGCGCGACGCAGATTGACAGCCGGGTGATGCAGCAGGCGGCCGATGCGGCGCTCAAGGATGTCGCCGTCGAAGACGCCGAGCGTGTAGCCGGGCCTGTCGAGTCCGGTCATGACGGCGGCGATATTGACGATGGAACGCGCGTAGGCGCCGCGGTCGATTAGTCGGCCGGTAACCAGTTCGTCGCAGGCCATCTCGCGCGTCTGTTCAATCTGGCGGCGGACAAACCAGGCTGCCGGATGGAACGCGACCGGAGCGAAGAGGAGTTCGTAGAGCAGGCTGAAGGCGAAATCGTTGCGGGCGAGATGGGCCATTTCATGCCCGACGGCTGTCGTGAGCACGTCCTCGGACTGTTCGGCGAACAGGGTCTCGGGCAGCAGCACGACTTTGCGAAAGACTCCGGCCACCACCGGGCTCGGCACATGGGGCGAGCATCCGAGCGCGACATCGCGCAGTCTAAATGCGGCGAGGCAGCGCGCCCACACCCGGGCGAGAGCGGGCGGCGCGGCGGCGGGTTCGATGTTCCGGAGAATCTCGCGGGTCCGGGCCCAGGCGCGCAGCAGCAGGGCGAGCCTGAAAGCCAGGAATGCGCAATAGAAAGTGAAGACCCAGAATGCTATCGTGCGCGGCAACCAGAGGTTGGAGCGGGACGGCGGGGCGATGCGCGCCGGCGCGGCCACGGCGCCGTTTACCGGCGCTGCGACGGTGGACGGAGCGAACGCGGGCTGAACGTGCAGACGTTCACCGGGCCGGCTGGTCTCGACGCTCGCCAGCGGGAGCAACAGGCAGGCGGCCAGAGCGGCGGCGTGGAGAACATGCCGGTGAGAGGCCGGCCCGTTGCGCATTAAGCGGCCGAGCAGCGCCGACAGAATGGCGATCAGCGGGATCTGCCAGAGCGCGTTCAGCAGGAAGGTAAGCAGGAAGCGATCAATTGTTGCCACGTTTTTTCTCCTGTATCTCGCCGGCCAACTGCTGCAACCGGGCCAGCTTTTCCGGGGTTAGTTTGCGGGTTTCGAGCAGGTTGAGGACCAGGCCGTCGGCGGACCCGCCGAAGAAGTGGTCGAGCATCTCGCCGATTGCGTTGCGGACCGCTTTCTGCCGGCTGAGCACCGGGCGGTAGACGTAAGCACGATCCTGCAGTTCGCGTTTCACCTTGCCCTTGCGATGGAGGACGTTGAGCATGGTTTGGACCGTGGTATAGGCCAGGCTGCGCGCGGTGAGGCGCTCCTGAACGGTCTGGACGTTGGCCGGTCCGGTTTCCCAGAGGACCTTCATGATTTCGAATTCGAGCGGGGTGAGCCGTTGATCGCCGGATTCTTTGCGCCGGGGCACTCGTTCCTCCTAAACAATTAGGAGTTTACTCGACAACTGTCCCGGTGTCAACTAAAAGTTTAGGAGATCTCGAGCCGGCGGCCGTACCAGGCGAGAGATCCGGCATATGCCGCGGCGCAGGGAAGGATGAACCAGGGAGCTTCGCGGGCGGTCATGACGCCGGCGCTGAACATGGCGACCGCCTGAATCGCGCCGAAGACGATGGTGCCGCCGCCGGTAAAGCGCCAGCGATGCTGCGGGATGCGTTGTTCCACCGAAACATGGTGTCCGAACGCGAGCGCCATCAGCGCGGCGGCGAGCCCGGCGAGAGGCGATAGAAAAACAACCAGCGGCAACAGGAGCAGCAGAAACGCGGCGTCCTTGGCGGCCAGGATGGTCCAACCGCGGAGCGGCAGGAGCGCGTAGCGGGTGAGCCCCGAATCGGAGTCGAGCCCGAACAGCAGTTGGGCGTAGGTGGACAGGGCGAGGACGATCAACAGCGTGACGCCCATGCGCGCATCGGCATCGAGTTGTCCCGAGAGCCGGAATGCGACGCCGCACAGCGCCAGCAGCAGCGCGACATAGACATCGAGGACGCTGAGCATCTCGCGCAGGTTTTTGCGGACGAGTCCGCCGAAGCGTCCGGGCACGGGCGGAATGTGGAGCAGCGGATTGGCGTTGGGAACGCGCGCGGCGAGAGCCGACAGCGCGACGGTGGCGGCGCCGACGCCGATGGAAAGCGCGGCGAAGCGGAGTCCCACGGCGGGCCGCGCAAGCACGACGACGATGACCGCGGTAATCCAGGCGCCGGGGCTGAGCGCGAAACTTCCGGCGCGGATGGCGGCGCGCTCGAGAGGTGCGAACGGCCACAGGGACCAGCGGCTTTTGGGAACGCGGCGCAGCGGGTCGGCGCTGAGCGGGAAAAGGAGCAGCAATCCGATGAGCACGGTCAGGAACAGGCCGCCCGGTCCGATCAACAGGCAAAAGAGGAAGAAATTATTCGTGCCGAGACTGTTCAGGCTCTTGAGGTCGCGGACGGCCAGGCGCCCGACAGCCCTCAGGACTGCGAGGATCCCAGCCATTTGAGGTCGCCCGTGCGGGGCGGTTCGACGAGATCAAAATAGGCCTGTTCGAGCGATGCTCCGAGTTCGCTCATGCTGCGGTCGAGCACGATGTGGCCGCGGCGGATCATGACCACCTGCGTGGCCAGGCGCTCGGCGATGGAGAGGATATGCGCGGTGAGGAACACGGTGATGCCGCGCGCGGCGAGCGAGGTGAGCAGGTCGGAGATGACTCTGGCCGTCACCGGGTCGATGCCTTCGAACGGTTCGTCGAGAAAGAGAACGCGCGGATTGTGGAGCAGGGCGAGCGCGAGCGAGGTTTTCTTCCGCATGCCGTGCGAGCAATCGTCCATGAAAACGTCGCGGGCCTTTTCGAGGCCGAGGGCGGCCAGCAGTTCGGCGGAGCGCGAGCGGGTTTCGGCCTTGCTCAAGCCGTAGATGGGCCCGGCCATTTCGAGGTGCTCGCCGACGGTGAGCGAGGAAAAGAGTCCGAGATCCTCGGGCAGCACGCCGCACAGGCGCTTGAGGTCGAGCGAGCCGGAGGCGATGTCGATGCCGTTTACGTGCGCTTCGCCCGAACTCGGCTGGAGCAGTCCGGTGAGCATCTTGACGGTGGTGGACTTGCCGGCGCCGTTGGGCCCGAGAAAGGCGCAAATCGCGCCCGGGGCGACGTTGAAACTGATGGAATCCACTGCGGTGAACGCGCCGAAGCGGCGGGTGAGGCTGCGGCACTCAATCATTTGGCGGGTTGTTCTCCGGAATAAAGCTGCACGAGCTTGTCGAGTTGGGCGGCCTCGGCATCGCGCCCCTGCTGTTTGCGCACTGCGGCGCGAACCTCGAGGTAGCGGGGGAATTGAAGTCCCGCAAAGAGCATTTCGCCGTTCTGGATGACGAACGGGTAAGGGTCGACGAGTTTGGCCGCCTCGGCGATTTTGCCTGCGCCGGCAAGCGCGCTCAGGTAGAGCACACGCGGCTCGAATTCGGCGACCGAATCAGAGCGCTCGTAGAGGGGTTGAAGGGTTGGAATCGCGCCGGCGTAGTCGCCGGTGAGCAACGCGCGATAGGCGCGGGCCTGCTGTTCGAGCTGGGCGGGCAGGGGCGTCGGCTGGCCGGAAAGAGCCCGGCAAACGGCGGCCATGACGGCGCTCCCGGCCTGGCAGCGAGCGAGTGCGGAGGCGGCGGCAGCCGGATCGCGGTCCGCGAGCGCCCAGATGAGCTGTTGCGGCGCGCTCGCAGGACTGTTTGAAACCTGCGCCAGTGTATCCGCCGCCTGTTTCCTGCGCCCGGTGATGCGCAGCCACTGCGCCCATCGCGTGAGGGCGACCGGGTGGGCGGCATCGATTGCGCCGCCGAGGTATTTCTTAAACAGTTCATCGGCTCCCGCGCGGTCGCCCTTCATCAGGCGGCACTGAGCGGCTTTGACTACTTCGGCGCCGTTGAGAAAACCGGGAGAGCGGCTGTCGGCGGCGAGGAAATATTCTTGGGCTTCATCGAAACGCCCGAAGAAGTAGGCCACCTCACCGAGCGAGTCGAGCGGATTGGGCTGGTCCGGCTGGAGCGCGCGGGCGCGGTCGAGCGCATTATGAGCGGCATCGTAGTTGCCGCGGAAAGCCTCCGCGTAGCCGAGTTGATTCAGCAATTGAACGTTGCCGGGAGCGAGGGCGAGGGCGCTCGAAAGGTTCTGCGCGGCCGAGTTGTAGTCGTGGCGCTTGAGGTCGCTCTGCGCGAGTTCGGCGAGCGGCGCGGGGTCGGTGGGAGAGAGTTTCGAGAACTGGGCGAGCGCGTTGCGGCGAGCGGCGGGGTCGCCGGTGAGGGCGGCTGCGACCAGGTCGAGCCGGGCGCGGTCAAGCGGGGCGAATGACGCGGAGGCGCTCTTAGAGTTCGCAACCGTTCTGGCCGCCAGGTCGCGATTGCCGCTCGCCGCGGCGAGTTCCGCGAGGTCGGCGAAGGCGGGGCCGAAGGGAGGCTGGGCGGCGGCGGCGCGCTCGAGAGCGGCTATGCGCCCGGGCACATCGGACGAGGCGAGTGCCTCGCCCCACGCGCGAACGGCTTCCGGGTTGGCGGAGGCCAGCGGTTGCACCGGTTGGCCGGTTTGGCGGGCGATTTCGGCTGCTGCGCCGACGATGCCGTCGGGTGGAGCAATCGCCTCGAACGACTTCACCGTGCGATAGGTGTTCTCGTCGTCGAGCGTCGCGTAAAAGCGCAGGCGTCCGTCGCGCAAGTCAAAATAGCCTCGCACAATGTGGCTTGCGCCGCCGAGCAGCGCGGCGCGGGCGGTGGCGGCGGTTTCGATATGGAGGCGCGATGATCCGCTCAACATCCGCGTGAGAACGCCCGACGCCGCGACGCCGGCCCAATCGAGCGAGCGCTGAGCGGTGAGGTTTTCAAAAGGCAGCACGGCCCATCGCGCAACGGGAGCGGCTTCCCGGCGGGCGCAGGAGGCGAGCGCAAGCAAGGCGAGTGCGGCGCCGGCGAGCCTCAGAGGACCCTCGGCTGCCAGGCGAGGATCTCTTTGAACTCCGGCAGTTCGCGCAATCCGGCGAACTCAGGCGCGTCGCCGATCTTGTCGCGCTCCTTGTATCCTTCTTCGATGGCTTTGCGTAACGCGAGCAGGGCGCGGTCGTTCATGCCGCGCTTGGCATAAACCTTGGCCTGGAAATAGTGGAACTTGGCGCGCTCCTCGACGGTCCGCTCCTGAAGCAGGACCCCGGCCGAACTGTGGTGCTCGAACACCTCCGGGTCGAGTTGCATGGCGGTTTCGTAGCACTTCTGCGCTTCGTCGTAATTCTTGCGCGCAAAGTACGCGGTGCCGAGATTGCTGTAAATGGAAGCGGACTCGGGGCTGTATTTGAGCGCTTTCTTATACTGGCTCACCGCGCGGCGATAGCTCTTGCCCGCGTAATAGATGGTGCCGAGATTGTTCAGCGCCTCCGAGTATTTTCCATTCAGCTTGATCGCGCGCTCGTAGTATTTTCGCGCAATGTCGAGCTGCAGCAACTGATGGTAAGCGATACCCGTTTTGTTCACCAGAACCGGGTCCTTCGCGTCGCCGGACTTGTAGGCGTCGACTGCCTCGCGGTACATCTTGCGAGCCATGTAAATGTCGCCGCGCGTCTCCGGCGTCAGCTGCCGGGACCCCAGTGTTTTTGTCTCCTCCGTTTTGGTTGGCGCCGGGCGGAAGCCGTTAGACTGGCCAGCCCCAGTCGCGGCAAAGGTGACAATCCCAAGAATCAGTAGTCTGGAAACCATGATTCGGCCTCCTCTGGTAGTTACTATAGCGCCGATTGAAAGGGGAGGGAATGGTAGAGTACTACCGGAAAATTCCGCGGATTCGATCGAACAGCCCTTTTTTCTTCGGCTGCGCGCCGTCGCGCTGCGGAGATTCGGGCTCAACCGGGATGGACTGCACCTGGCGCGTGGCGGCCTGACGGGGGGAGTCGCCGCTGCCCTGCGCCGGGCGCGCGTTCTGCGGTTCGGTCTCCCAACTGGCCACCTGTGTTGAACCGCCCCCATGCAGCTGGCACATCTCGACCGGCTGTGTGCCGGCAATAAAGTACTCGGTGTGCGACTTGGGGCAGGCGCTTGTGGCGAGTTGTCCGGTCTCAGGATCCACCTCGGCGCTCACGATGCCTTCCGGCGCGTTGAACGCACTCACGTGTTGATACTCGCGGCGGCGATGGGCGCGCTTCATGAAATCCACCCAAATGGGCAGCGCCGCCTTTGCGCCTTCGGTTTTGACATCGCGATAGTCGTCAAAGCCGACCCACACGACGCACAGAAGCTTGGAGGTGAATCCGGCAAACCAGGCGTCGTGCGAACTGCCGGTCTTGCCGGCGGCGGGAAGATTGAAGCCGCGCGACCACACGCCGGCGCCCGTTCCGCTGCGCATCACCTCCTGCAGCATGTCGACCATCAGGAATGCCACGCGCGGGTCGATCACCTGCCGGCGCTCGGATTTGCCTTCGTAGATCGACGAGCCCTGCGCGTCGTTGATCTGCACCAGGAAATTGGGCTTCACATACTGGCCATGGTTCGAGAACACGGTGTAGGCGCCCGCGATTTCAATCGGCGTCACGCCGGAACTGCCGAGCGCGATGGCCGGCGTGGCGGCGGCGTCGATATTCATGCCGGCGCGGCGGGCGAGGCTCAACACGTTGCCGTAGCCGACCTTTTCGGCGATTTTGACCGTCGGCACGTTGAGCGAGCGGGCGAGCGCCTGCCGCACGGTGACGGTGCCGTAGAAGCCGCCGTGAAAATTGCCGGGCTCGTAGGTGCGGTTGTCGTAATAAAAGACCGTGGGCTCGTCGACGACGGTGGTGACGGGCGTAATCGGCGAGTCGCTGCCGTTGATGGCCGTGTTCATCGCGGCGGTATAGACGAAAGGCTTGAAAACGGACCCTGGCGGACGGCGGGCGAGTGCGCGGTTCAACTGGCTGGTGCCGTAGTTGCGGCCGCCGATCAGGGCTTTGACTTCCGCCGTGTTGGGGTCGATGGCGATCAGCGCCACTTGAACGTCGGGAGAATCCGCGCCGTAGCCCTTGAATTTCTTTTTGAGAATTCCGTCCACTTCCGCGAGCCCGGTGCGGACGGCTGCCGAGGCGTCGCGCTGCAGGTCGAGGTCGAGCGTGGTGTAGACCTTGTAGGAGCTGTTCTGAAAGTCGCGGTCGGCGAACTGTTGCGAAAGTTGATCGTTGACCAGGTCGACGAAGTAGGGCGCGTCGGTTGACTCGTTTTCCTCGCCGGCGAGCTTGAGCGGCGCCGCCTGCGCGCGCTCGAGTTGAACGTCGTTAATGAAGGCGGCGTCGTGCATCATTTGCAGGACGGTGTTGCGGCGGGCCTTGGCGCGGTCCGGATAGCGGAACGGGTTGCGCATGTTCGGGCTCTGAATGAGCCCGGCGAGAAGGGCGGCTTCTTCGAGCCGCAGCTGCTTCAGGTCTTTGCCGAAATAGACCTGGGCGCCCTCGCCGAACCCGTGAATGCTGAAGCTGCCGCGCTGTCCGAGATAGATGGCGTTGGCGTAATACTCGAAAATTTCCTTCTTGCTCAGTTTGATCTCGAGTTCGGCGGCGATGACGGCTTCGGGAATCTTGCGGCGCCAGGTGCGCTCGTTGCGGTCGAGCAGAAGCGTTCCGGCGAGCTGTTGGGTGACGGTGGAAGCGCCTTCCTTGCGCCGGCTGGTGGTGTCGCGCCAGAGGGCGCGCACGATGCCGGGCGGGTCGAAACCCCAATGGCTAAAAAAACGGCGGTCTTCGGCGGCGAGAACCGCGTCCACCATCACCTGCGGAATGTCGTCGAACTTGACGATGCGCCGTTTCTGCCGGCTCTTATCGAACAGGTTGGTGATGAGTTCGGGTTCGAGCATGTACTCGTTGACATGCGTGTTGTCGCGCAGCGAGATGATCTCGCTGACATGGCCGCCGCTGAATTTGAGGACGCCGCCGTCGCGCCGGAAGTAGGAATCCGGACCCGGGTGCATCTCAACCGCGTCGGCGCGAACCACGTAAAAACCCATCGCGCCGTTTTGCGATTCGGAGTAGCCGCTGCGGCGCAGTTGGGCCACGACCTCGCCGGGCGACATCTCGTCCCCGACCCGGACCACGTGCGGCGCGGCAAACAACATCGATGTGTTGGCGAAGGCGCCGTATTTCAGCTTGGATTCGATCAGCCGCGAGTACTTGACGTAAAAGTACGTTCCTGCGCAAAGGGCGATGACGAAGAAGAAGCCCGCGGTGAAAAGCAGGGCGCGGCCGACCGGGTGCAGCACGAAGCGAACAAGCCGGGCTTGGGCTGGAATCTGGAATTTATACGCCACAGCGCTCCGGAATTAGCCTCTCCAGTACCATTGTCTCAGATTCGGCCTGATTACTCGGAAGAAGCGGACGGATGGAAATGAAGGTCGACGGTGTACAGCGGAAGATCGACACGCACTACATAGACGATGTCGACGGACATGCGGTTCCCGTTGCGCGTCGCATGAACGTCGCCGGCGCGGACCGGAAGCCCCATTTGAGCCGCCTTGTCGACCACGGAGGCTTGCAGCAATTCCGGCGGCTGAACACGTTCCACCGCCGAGTCGAGATAGCGCTGAAACTCGAGGTTGCGGACGTACGGCGGCAGGAGCGCGATGGCGACGCCGGCGAGCAGCAGCAGGACGGCGATACCGGCAACTTGCCGGCTCGAGAGCTTCATCGGTCTTCGGATTCCTTGACTGGAAACAGTTCCTTCCAGATGTCGTCGCCGTGCGGCTGCCAGTCCGGCGGGTGTGGACCGCCGACCTGTAGCTCAGGCACTTTCAGCGTACCGTGTCCGTAGAGGCAAATGTACTCGGTGCGCGGCGGCGACAACAGGACGTGCGTCCAGGAGCCGCGCGCGACCGGCGAGCGCAGCCGGCGCAGGCAGGTGCGACACCGGAAACGCTGGTCGAGAATGATGAGATAGAGCAGCGAGATACAGAAGATGAAGTAGCCGAAGACGACAAACGTCGTGAGGAGGTCGGGCGCAAACTGCTGGTCGCGAATGCCGAGCATCGCCAGGTTGGCGTTCGGCAGCAGGATTCGGATCAGCCGTCCCGCGCCGGCCGCGAGCAGCGCTCCGCAAAGCAGCTTGGCGGCCAGAAACCCCCAATACTTCATGCTTGTTAGACTCCGGCAAGCCCCGGTGAGTTCCGGGCTTCATGGGCGGGAACGGCCGGGAATGGGTATGAGGATAGCATCTTTCGGTTCACGGGCGATCGAAACGGATCCGGGGCTTACAATTTGAGTGTGCCGGAATGATAGTTGAATATGCCGGAATGATGGGCGCTTACTGGGAACAGCAACGGGCCGAAATCGAGCCCGGCGAAATCAACGGCGTGCCGGACGTTCCGGCGGTGTTTCTCGTGTGGGCTGCCGAGGGCGCTCCTTACCTGGCGCGGACGGCGAGGCTCCGGCGCCGGCTCAACCGGCTGATCCGCGCCGGTGATCAGCCATCGAGACTCCTGAACCTGGTCGGACTGGCGCGGCGCATTGAATACTGGAAGTGCGGTTCGCGCCTGGAGACCAGCATCCTTTTCTACACGCTGGCGCGAAAGCACTATCCGGACCAGTATCTGAAGCTTGCCAAGCTACGAATGCCGGCCTACGTGAAGCTGATGCTCGGCAACGAATTTCCGCGCACGTCGGTGACCACGCGGCTCGGCGGAGGGCGAGGCCTGCCCTTCGGTCCGTTCCGCACCCGTCTGGCTGCCGAGCAGTTTGAGGCGCAGGCGCTCGACCTTTTCCAGATTCGCCGCTGCCAGGAGAACCTCGAGCCGCGTCCCGATCATCCGGGTTGCATCTACGGTGAAATGTCGATGTGTCTGCGTCCGTGCCAGCAGGTGGTAGGCGCCAGCGAATATGCGAGCGAAGTGCGGCGGGTGGAGGAGTTTCTGTCCTCGGGCGGGAGCTCGCTGCTCGAATCGATCGGGGCGGCGCGCGAGCGGTCGTCCGAAGAGATGGATTTCGAGGAAGCGGCACGGCAGCACAAGCGTTACGAACGAGTGGAGCAGGTGCTGAAATTGCGCGACGAATTGTGTGCCGACGCATTCTCGCTGACGGGCGCCGCGGTTACACCGTCTCCGGTGAGCGGCTGCGTGGTGCTCTGGTTTTTCATCGACGGCGTATGGGCCCAACCGGCGCTGTTTTCGGTGGCCCCGGACGGAACCGGCCTTTCGCTCGACCACCGCTTGCGAGAAGCCTTCCGTGCCGCCGAACCCGCGCGGGCGACGGCGGCGGAGCGGCAGGAGCACCTGGCTTTGCTGGGCGCCTGGTTTTACTCAAGCTGGCGCGACGGCGAGTGGGTCCGGTTTGAGAAGGCCGGTACGCCGCCTTACCGCAGATTAGTGAATGCCATCTCGCGGATCGCCAAAGGTTCTTTTCAACCTCAGCATTAGTTCAGTACTATATGAAGCGGGTTAATAACGTGCAACCGGAGAACCCTGAACAATCCAAGGAGAAGGTTCGATGATTAAAGACTTCAAAGAGTTCGTAATGCGGGGCAACGTGGTCGACCTGGCTGTAGGCGTCATCATTGGCGCCGCTTTCGGAGCAATCGTCACGTCGCTGGTGAGCGATATCATCATGCCGCCCATCGGGATGCTGATGAGCGGCGTGAACTTCGCCGACATGTACCATTCGCTCGACGGGAAGACCTACGCGTCTCTCGCCGACGCGGTGAAGGCCGGTGCGCCGGTGATCGCGTACGGGAAATTCATCAATACGATCCTGAATTTCCTGATCGTCGCGTTTGTCATTTTCATGATTGTGCGGGCGGTGAACAAGCTGCATAAGCCGGCGCCGGCTGCGCCGCCTCCGCCGACCAAGGACTGTCCGCAGTGCACGATGAGCATTCCGGCGGGGGCCAAGCGGTGCCCGCAGTGCACGTCCGATCTCAGCGCGGCGGCTCGCGCCTGAACCGCTAAGTAAGTTGAAACGCCGTAGATCGCATTGAGCGCTCTACGGCGTTCACTGCGTCACTCGGCCGCTGTTGTGCAGAAATTCGCCCGGCAGCACCCGTCCCACCGCGAAATCCAGTTGAGTCAATCTCCGGACCACCCTCTGCTCTGGCCTGAAGCAGGCAGCGTATGCTGTAGGGATGCATCGCCGGTCGTTCTTGAAACAGGCTCTGGGAGCCGCCGCACTGCCGGCGATGGGCGCCGCCCCGGCGCGGCCCAACATCGTTCTCATTTACACCGACGATGTCGGCTACGGCGATCTGTCCTGCTACGGGGCGGGCCGGGTACGAACGCCGAATATTGACCGGCTGGCGCGGTCGGGTATCCGCTTTACCGATGCGCATTCCTCCTCGGCCACCTGCACGCCGAGCCGCTACTCGCTGCTTACCGGCGAGTACGCGTGGCGCAAGAAAGGAACGGGCGTGCTGCCGGGCGACGCCCGCCTGATCATCGACCCGGCGCGCCAGACCCTGCCTGCCATGCTCAAAAAGGCGGGCTACCGGACCGGCGTGGTGGGCAAATGGCACCTCGGGCTTGGCGCGGGCAACCTCGACTGGAACGGCGACATCCGCCCCGGCCCGCTCGAGGTGGGGTTCGACTCGGCTTTCATCATGCCCGCGACCGGCGATCGCGTGCCCTGCGTTTACGTCCGCGATCACGGCGTGGTGGGGCTCGACCCGAAAGATCCGATCCGCGTCGACTACTCGAACCCGATCGGCGACGAGCCGACCGGCAAAAAGAATCCCGAACTGCTGCGCATGCACCCGAGCCACGGTCACGATCAGGCCATCGTGAACGGCGTGAGCCGCATCGGCTACATGACCGGCGGACGCTCGGCCTTGTGGAACGACGAGGACATGGCAAAGCGTTTTCTCGACGAAGGCCTGGCCTTCATCGACCGCGGCCGCGGCGCGCCGTTCTTCCTCTACTTCGCCACCCACGACATTCACGTTCCGCGGCTGCCCAACCGGCAATTCGAAGGCAAGACACCGATGGGACCGCGCGGCGACGCCATCGCCGAGCTCGACTGGACGGTGGGCCGGCTGCTGGCGCGGCTCGAAGAGCGCAAACTGACCCGGAACACGCTGGTGCTGTTTTCAAGTGATAACGGTCCGGTGGTGGACGACGGCTATCGCGATCAGGCCGTGGAGAAGCTCGGCAGTCATCGCCCGGCGGGCGTGCTGCGCGGCGGCAAGTACAGCAACTTCGAGGGCGGCACGCGCGTGCCGTTGATTGCGAGCTGGCCCGCGCGCATTCGCCCGGGTGTGTCGGACGCGCTGGTCGGCCATCAGGATTTCTTCGCTTCGCTGGCCGCGCTCACCGGGCAGGCGCTCGCCGGCAATGCCGCGCCGGACAGCTTCGACGTTCTCGCGGCGCTGCTCGGCGAATCGCGGCAGGGGCGCGAGTGGATTGTCGAGCACGCGCGCGCGCTTTCGATGCGCAAGGGCGATTACAAGATGATTGAGGCCAACCCCGGCCAGAATGTTGCGGCGTACACCAACATCGAGCTGGGCACGGGTCCTCGGGCGCAGCTCTACGACGTTATCCGCGACCCCGGCGAAAAGAACGACCTGGCCGCTTTAATGCCCGAAAAGGTCGCCGAACTGGCCGGTCTGCTCGACAGCGTAAGAGCGGCGCAGGGAACGCGGGGCGGGCAGTTCCGGTAAGCGCCTGGCGCAGTCGATAGAATGCGGGCATGAGACTTGCACTGCTCGCACTCGCAATCGGCGGGTTTCTGCGGGCGGCCGACCCGCCGCCGAAACTGTCTCCGGAACAGATCCGGCAAGCCATCGAATCCGGCGAGAAGGTCATGCTGCTCGATGTGCGCGAGCCCAAGGAGTTGGCCGAACTCGGCACGCTCAAAGGCTACATCAATATCCCGCTCGGCCAGATCGAACAGCGCCTCGCCGAGATTCCGAAGGAAGGCAAACTGCTGGTCTTCTGCAATCGCGCCCATCGCGCCGCCACGGCAGCCGAGACCCTCCAGAAGAACGGCTATTCAAACATCATCGGGCTCGGCGCCATGAACGAGTGGAAGGAGAAGAAGTTCGAAGTCGTGTATCCTGAGAAGCCGTGACGCGCACGCACGAGGTGACCAACCAGGTTCCGCCTCTCACCGGAACGAATCCCTATCTGGCGAACCGGATCTTCACCGAGGCCGTCGAGCGCGAGGGTGCGGGTTGGGCTCACGACCGCATCTCCCGGCTCGGGGCCATCCTCGGCGCCGAGACAGCGCAAAAGTGGGCGGCAGACGCCAACGAGCACGAGCCGAGGCTGCACACCCACGACCGCACCGGCGAGCGCCTCGACTGGGTCGAATACCATCCGGCTTATCACGAACTGATGCGGACCTCGACCGAGCACGAGGTGCACAGCCTTCCGTGGCGCGACCCGCAGCCCGGCGCTCACGTCGCCCGCGCCGCGCTTATGATGATCGCCGCCGGCAACGAACTCGGCCACACCTGCCCCATTTCGATGACCTACTCCGGGCTTGCCGCTCTCAAAGCCGAGCCCGAACTCGAGCGCGAATGGAGGGCCCACTTCACCTCCACCAACTACGATCCGTCGTTTCGCCCGGCATCGGAAAAATCCGGAGCGCTGATGGGCATGGCCATGACCGAAAAGCAGGGCGGCTCCGACGTGCGCGCCAACACGACGCGCGCTGAACCGGCCGGCGCGCCGCGCGAGTACCGGCTTACCGGGCATAAGTGGTTCTGCTCGGCGCCGATGTGCGACGCCTTTCTTGTCCTGGCGCAGGCGCCCAAGGGGCTGTCCTGTTTCTTTCTGCCTCGATTCGCGCCCGGCGGGGAGAAGAACGCGTTTTTCATCCAAAGGCTCAAGCGCAAACTCGGCAACCGCTCGAACGCCTCGAGCGAGGTGGAGTTCGACGGCGCCTGGGCGCGCATGGTGGGCGAGGAAGGGCGCGGCGTGGCCACCATCATCGAAATGGTGCAGCACACGCGCCTCGATTGCGTCATCGGCGCGGCGGCGCTGATGCAGCGCGCCACCGCCGAAGCCCGGCATCACGCCGCTCATCGCGCCGCCTTCGGCCGGAAACTCGCCGATCAGCCCCTGATGCGGCGTGTGCTCGATGAACTCGAAGCCGAGTCTGACGCCGCGACGCTGGTCGCCCTGCGCCTCGCCCGCGCCTTTGACCGCCGGCACGACGCCGGGGAGCGGGCCTTCGCCCGCGTGGCAACGGCGGTGGCGAAATACTGGCTCTGCAAACGCGCGCCGGTCCACGTCTGCGAAGCGCTCGAGTGTCATGGAGGCAACGGCTACGTGGAGGAATCGGTGATGGCGCGCCTCTATCGTGAAGCTCCGCTGTATTCGATTTGGGAAGATCCGGCAACGTGATCTGCCTCGACGTGCTGCGCGCCCTCACGCGGGAGCCGGAGTGCCGGGAGGCGCTGTCGGCCGAAATCGGCGCTCCTGTCGAACTGCCGGACGAGGCCGGCGCGCGGCGTGCCGTCGAGCGCTGGGCCATTCTGCTGCAGGCTGCGCTGCTTGAACGCGCCGGTCGCGAAAAGGCAGCCCACGCGTTTCGCACGGTCCGCGCCGCCGGGTCCCATACGTTCGGCTCAATGGAGGTTATGTGACCGCTATCGCTATTTCGCTGCTGCTGAGCGCCGTTTACACGGCCACCATTCCGATGGGCGATTTCCCGGGCCGGTGGTGCGTAAAAGCCGGCTCGGTGGCGGCGCTCGCGTGGATGGCGCGGCGCTATCCGCTGCTCGCCCTGGCCCTCGCCTGCGGCTCGGTGGGCGACGCCCTGCTTGACCTGAGCCCCGCTTACTTCGTGCCGGGCCTGGTGGCGTTTCTCTGCGGGCACATCGCCTATACGGCCTGGTTCTTGAGGAGCGGCCGCAAGACGCCGGCCGGCGCCTACGCGCTGATTCTGTACGCGGCGCTGTTTCTCGCCTGGCTTTGGCCGTCGCTCGGCGCGCTGCGATTTCCGGTGCTCGCCTATGTGGCCGCCATTACCACAATGGCGATCACGAGTTTCCGCGTCGGCGGCTGGGTAGCCGCCGGAGCGGTGCTGTTTCTCGTTTCCGACTCGCTGCTTGCCGCAAACCGCTTCCGGACACCGCTCCCCCTCCGCGATTGGCTGGTCTGGCTCACCTACTATTGCGGCCAGTTGGCCATCGCGTACGGATTCTGCCGCCAGGCGCTGAAAGTGTCAGCGCGGGCGCCAGCCGTCTGAACCGCCGAGGAATGACTCCGTTTCGAATGCCTTGAGTTCGGCTGACGAAAGCCGGCGCGCCCACGGGACCCGCGCCGCCGCGTTCGCGCCCGGCCCTTGCGACCCGGACTCGGCGAAAAAGGCGGTCGCTTCGTTCGCCGCATTGCGCCAGTTGTCCCAACCTTCGGCGCGGATGTGCGCGCCCATTTCGCAGTCCACGTACACCACGCGCGCATACGGGCGCCAGGGGCGTCCGAGAAATACGCCGGAGCCCGAGTCCTTGGGCGGAAACGGACTGTCGGGCGGCGCGGGCGTGCCCGCAGCGCGGCGCAGTCCGGGCGGCGCGGTGAGCCGGCAGCGGCGGAAAACGTAGCCGGTCGGCTGGTCGGGTGTGGTGCGGCTATGGGCGGTGATGTAACCGGAACCGCGGCTGAAAATTTCGCAGTTCTCAAAAACGGCGGCGGCGTTTCCGAAGATGAAGTCCACGTGTCCTTCGATGCGGCAGTCCTTGTAGTATTGACGGCCGGAGGCGGCGTAGAGCGTGTCCTGCCAGCCGAGGAACGTGCAGCCGCGGAATACGGCACGGTCGGAGTGGACCGAAACGGCCACCGCTTGCGAGCCCGTGCCGAAGCTGTTCTCAAAGGTGAGATTCTCCGCTTCGAAAGCCGCGCCGTTCACTTCGACAATAGAGCTGAAAAACGTTCCGCCGGCCTGAGCGGCGCTCATCGCGGAGGTGATAACGGTGGTTGCGGGGTTGGTGCCGGAAAGGCGCAGCAGCGGACGGTCCTGCGGGATCTTCAGGCGTTCGCGGTAATGGCCCGGACGGATGTCGAGGACGACTCGGCGATTGTTCTGCGGGACGGTATCGAGCGCGTGGTCGATGGCGCGCTGAATGGTTGGGAAATCGGCTGTCCCGTCGGGGGAGACGCTGAAACGGAGAGCCGGCGGCGGTTGCGATTTCAGAACAGGCCACGAAAACGCACCTGCCAGAATCAACCGCCTCCGGCTAATAACTTGCACCCGGATTCTCGCTCAGCCCGTACTACGCTGAACGCTTCCAACGAGCCAGGGCCAGAAGGCCCAGGCCGGACAGCCCGAGCGTGATCGAAGCAGGCTCGGGAACGTTGCCGAGCGGGCTCGCCGTTGCGGTTGCGAATTCGACACGGAAGGCCGTCGGGTCGCCACCGTTGTTCAGGCGAACGGTGATCGTGTTGATGCCGGAAACGAAACCGCTGTTAAACGTGAAGTTGGTGGGCGAACCGAAACCGGCAAACGTGGTGGTTGCCACCGGCGAGTTGCCGTTCAGCGAGATGGCGCCGTCGTTGTCGGTCCCGAACAGGCCGGTAATCAGGGCAGTGGTCGGGTCGAGACCAGCCAGGCTGAAGGTGAGCTGATAGGTGTAAATGCCGAGAGTACCGGCATTTCCGGTGGAACCGGGCGAAACCCAACCGGACGCGCTGTTGTCCGCATAGTAGGGCGATGTGTAATAGCGGAAAGGGTTAGAACCGATCGCGAAGCCGGCTCCGCCGGGCTGGCTGGCCAACGTCCAGAATGAAGTGGCGCTGCCAATGGACTGAACCACATCCGAGCCGTTTACACCGGTGTTGTGAACGGTAATAGGCGTGGCAATGGCTGCAGTAGCCAAGGCGCAAAGAACTCCGAGATGTTTCAACACTATATATCCTCCGAAAATCGTCGCTTACTGCCGGCAGCTTTGTTAAGCATTAAAGTCGCCTGTTTTCAAACAATTGGAGACGCCGATGTCCACCAATGCCGTAGATGCGCGGCGAGCCGGCCGATTCAGCAATATGTATGCCTGCAAGGGCATAGGCCTACCATCGACAGTTTGGGGGGATAAGATTAGGCCCGATTGTTGATTCTTCGGATTCCGGACGCCTCTGGGGCGTTCGGTGTAAATACCCGGGGTTATGTGGACGATGGCGAGGCGAGGGGGTGCGGGCTCGTTCGGTGAAATGAAGAGTGGGTGAAACAGTGAAGTGAGCATACCGGCAGCGGCAGCGCTCGTTACTAGCCGTCATCCGCTGTTGCCGGAAGAGAGCAGCCGCCGCCGGGAAATCATGTACTCAGATGGTCAGAGGGCACAGGCACGGGTTAACGCTTCAGCCGGGCGATGGCCACAAGCGCGAGCCCCGAAAGCCCGAGCACAATCGAGGAAGGCTCCGGCACCGCGCTGAGCGGGTTGGCTGAGGCGTTGGTGAACTCGACGCGGAAAGCGGTGGGGTCGCCTTCGTTGTTGACCCGGACGCTGATCGTATTCAGGCCCGGCAGGAAGCCGCTGTTGAAGGTGAAGTTGGTCGGCGAGCCGAACGCCGCCGAACCGGTGGTGGAAACCGGCGAGTTGCCGTTCAGCCAGATCGCGCCGCTGTTGTCGGTGCCGAAAGTGCCGCTGATGAGAGCGGAGTTGGGGTCCAGGCCGGCGAGGTTGAAGGTCAGTTGGTAAGTGTAGTTGCCGGTGGCCCCGGCGCTGCCGTTCGCGCCCGGAGACACCCACCCGGACACGGAGTTGTCGGCATAGTAGGCGCCGTTGTAGTAGCGGAATGGATTGCTTCCGAGCGTGTAACCGGCCCCGGCGGGTTGACCGGCGAGGCTCCAGAAAGCGGTTGTGCTGCCGATGGGCTGCACGGTGTCGGTGCCGTTAACGCCGGTATTATGTACTGTGATGATGGCGGCGCCCGCGGCCGATGCCAGGACACACGTCAGGATTATGGTCCGAAACATGGGTTCTCCTCCGATGGGTTTCGCACCGGCTTGGTGGCCGGTTGCTCTTCGGCCAGTCTAAGGCTGGAGGATTGCCGCGATCAAGCCTTTAACCGTGTACTCGGCGGCTTCCGCGTCCACTGTGATCTCGTGCATGCGCAGGGTCGCTGAAGTAACCGGGCCGATGGAGGCGACCTTGACGCCCGCGAGCGCCTCGCGTCCCGCGATCGCCAAAAAGTTCTTCACCGTGGAGGAACTCGTGAAGGTGATCCAATCGGGACGGTGCGCCGCCGAAAAGATGCCCCCCGCCGCCCGTTCCGCCGATTCCGGGACCACGGTGCGGTACGCCTCTACCACTTCGACCACCGCGCCGCGCCGGGCGAGTTCCACCGGCACCACGTCGCGAGCCACCGCCGCGCGCGGAAGCAGAATGCGTTTCCCCGCCAGGTCCACCGCGGCGAATGCCTCCACCAGGCTTTCCGCCACGTATTGCGGCGGCGTGAGGTCCACCTTGAGATGGAGTGCCTCGATGGCGGCTCGGGTTGCCGGACCGATCGCGCAGATACGGGCGCGGAGCGAACGCAGGTCCGCCGCGGACTGATCGAGCCTCGCGGTGAAATAGCGCACACCGTTGGCGCTCGTGAAGATCAGCCAATCGTAGTCGGCCAGGCGCGCGATGGCGGCGTCGAGCGGCGCAGGGTCGGCGGCGGGCCGGATCTCGATGGTTGGAAACTCGATCACTTCCGCCCCCAGCGCGCGAAGCGGCGCGGCGAGATCGCCCGCCTGCGAGCGGTCGCGCGTGATGACGATGCGCCGCCCGAACAACGGCAGGTTTTCAAACCAGTTGAAGCGGCGCCGGTCCCCGGCCACCTCGCCCACGATGATGGTGGCCGGCGGTTTCAACCCGGCTTCGGTCATGCGCGCGGCGAGAGTGGAAAGCGTGGCGGCAACCGTGCGCTGATCGGGCCGCGTCCCCCAGCGCACCGCCACAGCGGGTGTGTCGGCCGGGCGGCCGGCCGCCATCATCCGTTGCGCGATCTCGCCGAACTCGGTCACGGCCATGTAGAGCACCACCGTCTCGGCGCCACCAATCCGTTCCCAGTCCACCGTGCCGGCATGATGGCCGCTCACGAAGGTCACGGCCGAAGTGTGCTCGCGATGAGTCAGCGGGATGCCGGCATAAGCCGCCACGCCGAGCGCCGCCGTGACGCCGGGCACCACTTCAAACGGGATCCCTGCCTCGGCAAGCGCCTCCAGCTCCTCGCCGCCGCGGCCGAATACAAAAGGATCGCCGCCCTTCAAGCGCACCACGGTCTGCCCCCGGCGCGCCCTCTCGACCAGCATGGCCGAGATCTCTTCCTGCGCGAAGGCGTGGTCCGATTTTTTCTTGCCCACGTAGACGCGCTCCGCCTCCGGACGCGCCAGGTCGAGCAGTTCTCCGCTGGCCAGGTGATCGTAGAAAACGCAGTCGGCCAGCGCGAGCACGCGTCGCCCTTTGAGCGTGAGCAACTCGGGGTCGCCAGGACCCGCGCCCACCAGGTAGACCTTGCTCATTGGGCCGTGCCGTACACCAGTTGGAGAATCTCCCGAGCCCCGCCGTCGAGGAGTTCCGCCGCCAGCGCATCGCCAACAACGGCGGCGTCCTCAGGCGCTCCCTTTCGCTCTCCGCGGATCGCGCGCTCCCCGCCGGGCGAGATGACGATCGCCTGCAGGTGAAGCTGACCGGCTTCGATGTGGGCATACGCGCCGATGGGGACCTGACAGCCTCCGCCCATGGCCCGCAGCACGGCGCGCTCGGCGGTAACGGCTTGCCGCGATTCGGTGTGGTCGAGCCGCGCCGCCAGACGCGAGCCCTCCGACGCATCCTCGCGCGTTTCAATGGCCAGCGCGCCCTGTCCGACCGCCGGGCAAATCGTTTCGGGCGAAATCAGCTCGGCGATGCGGGACGCCCAGCCAAGGCGGCGCAATCCGGCAGCCGCGAGCACGATCGATTCGAACTGCCCCTCGTCGAGTTTCCTGAGGCGCGTGTCGAGATTGCCGCGGATGTTTTCGATGGAGAGGTCCGGGCGAGCCGCCCGCAGTTGCGCTGCCCGGCGCAGCGAACTCGTGCCTACGCGCGCGCCGGCCGGAAGTTCGTCGAGTTTGCGCCCCACCAGCGCGTCGCGAACATCCTCGCGCTCGGGTATGGCCGCCAGGTGGAGCCCGGCGGGCAGATCCACCGGCATGTCCTTCAGGCTGTGGACCGCCACATCGACCGTGCCGTCGAGCAGCGCTTCTTCGATTTCCTTGGTGAACAGCCCCTTCGATCCCACCTTGGCGAGCGGCACGTCCTGAATCTTGTCGCCGGTGGTGCGGATGATCTCGATGCGGCACTCGGCGCCGAGCTCTTTCAACCGCGCTTCCACCCAGCGAGCCTGCCAGAGCGCCAGTTGCGAGCCCCGGCTTCCGATTGTGATCATGAGTCTCCTAGCCGGAAGACTTTCCGGACGAAAGTGACGAACTGCGCTCCCTCGGGCGCCGCCGCCGCGCGCCGCAGTTCGGCGATGGGGCCGTGGGCGATCTTGTTCACGATGCCGCGCGTCATGGCCTCGATGGCCTCTTCCTGTTGGGGCGTCAACGCGCCCAGCTTGCCGCGCACACGGTCGATCTCGCCCGCGCGCCAGGCTTCGAGCTGTTCCTGCAACCCGACGATGGTGGGCGTCACTTCGCGCACCTTGAGCCGCGACATCATGCGTTGCACTTCCTCCGCGATGATCTCCTCGGCTTCCTGGGCCACTTTCTTACGCCCTTCGAGGTTCCGTTCGACAACCTTCTGCATGTCGTCGATGTCGTAGAGGAACACGTTGTCGAGCTCGTTCACGGCAGGCTCGATATTGCGCGGCACCGCGATGTCGATCAGGAACATCGGCCGGTTGCGCCGGCTGCCGATCACCCGCTTCATCTGGTCCCGCACCAGAATGTAGTGCGGAGCCCCGCTCGAAGCGATGACGATATCCACCTCGGGGAGCGCGTCGGGGAACGTCTCGTAGTCGACGATGCGTCCGCTGAAGACTTCGGCCATTTCCTCGGCCCGCGAGCGTGTGCGGTTGGTCACCAGAATCTCGCCCACGCCGCTGCGGCGAAGGTGGCGCGCCGACAGTTCCGACATCTTTCCCGCGCCGATCAGCAGCACTTTGCGTCCGGCCAGCGATCCAAAAATTTCGCGCGCCAGTTCCACGGCGGCGTAGCTCACCGAGACCGCGCTCTGCCCGATGTCGGTTTCGCTGCGCACACGCTTGGCGACATTGAAGGCGCGCGATACAACCTGGTCGAGGAACCCGTTGACGGCGCCGCACTCTTTCGCCGCGGCGTAAGCGGTCTTGAGCTGCCCGAGAATTTGCGGCTCTCCCACCACCATCGAATCGAGGCTCGAGGCGACCCGGAACAGGTGCCGGATGGCGTCCGCCTCGGAATGATGGTACAGATACGGCGCCACCGATTCGCGCGGCACGTTGCGCGCCTCGCACAGAAAGCTTTCAATCGACGCCCGCGGGTCTACGCTTTCCTCGGTGGTGACCGCGATCTCCACGCGGTTACAGGTGGACAGAATCATCCCTTCCACCATGCCGGGCACGCTGCGCAGCGCGGCTAGCGACGAGGCGAGCGCGGTCTCGCTGAAAGCCAGCTTTTCGCGCACCTCCACCGGCGCCGTGCGATGGTTCAAGCCTGTGACCAGCAGCTTCATTTGATCAGCGCGGTTCGCAACGTCGCGTGCGTCACCCACGTCAGCACCGAAAACCCGAGAACGCTCAGCGCCATGAACGCAGCTTTGCGGCCGCGCCACCCGGCGTTGAACCGGAGAAATACCATCAGCAGATAGATGAACCAGGTGGCGAGGGAAATCGCGATGGCCGCCCGCCCCATCCACGCCGTGCCGTACTCGATGAACGCCCACGTAATGCCGACAATCACGCCCAGCGTGATGAAGACGAAGCCGAAGCTCATGGCGCTCGTAATCAGGTTGTCGAGCGTGCCGAGCGGCGGCAGCCGGTCGAACAGCCGGCTCGAACTCTTGCGCTTCAACTGGCGCTCCCGAATCAGGTAAAACAGGCTCGCCACCGCGGTCAGCGCCAGCCCCGCGTAGCCGAGCAGCACGAGCAGGATGTGGACCAGCAGCCACGCGCTGCGGACACGGTTGTCGGTCCAGGTGGACACCGGATACTCCATCGCCCCCACCTGCGTCATCAGAAACACCAGCGGAAAAATACAGATGCTGAGCGTCTCAAACTGGTAGCGCCAGTAGACCACCAGATAGGAGAGTCCCATCAGGAAAGCGCACAACGAAAGCGATTCGTTGAAATTATGCAGCGGCAGCGAGGCGCCCATGACGCCGAGTTGGGCGATGGCGACAAAATGCAGCACCAGCCCCACCGAAAAGGCGCCCAGCGCAACCCGGAAGATCCGGCTTTCCTTGCGAACCAGCGTGAGAATGGCGTGCAGCAGGCCGATCGAATAAAAGCCCGTGGCCACGCGCAGCCAGAGAATGCTCATTTCCAGCATGGATAAAGGATGGCTCTAGCTACATTCTATCGCGCCGGGGCCGCTCGCTTGCCGGCCGCGCTAACATTTGTTCATGAAGGATCTTGCCGGGCATATCGCCGTTGTCACCGGGGGCACCCGCGGCATCGGCCGCGCTATCGCCGAACAACTGCTCGACGCGGGCGCCACCGTTGCGCTCTGCGGCAAAACGGAAGCCACCGCCCAAAAAGCCGCCCGCGAGCTCGCCGGGAGGGGGAAAGTCATCGCCCGGGCCTGCGATGTAGCCGACCCCGGCCAGGTTGCGGATTTGTTCCGTTTTGTCGACGAAAACGCCGGGCGTTGTACTATTTTGGTCAACAACGCCGGACTCGGAATTTTCCGCCCTACCGCCGAGCTCACGGTCGACGACTGGAAAACGGTGGTGGAAACCAACCTATCCGGTGCTTTTTACTGTTCCCGCCAGGCTCTCGAGCGGATGAAGTCCCGTAAATCCGGTTACATCATCAACATCAGCAGCCTTGCCGGCAAGAACCCGTTTGCCGCCGGAGCCGCCTACAATGCGTCCAAATTTGGCATGAACGGCTTCAGTGAAGCCATGATGCTCGACCATCGCCACGACGGAGTTCGCGTCAGTTACATCATGCCCGGCAGCGTGGCCACCGAATTCTCGTCAGGCGGCGGAGGCGATTGGAAAATCGCGGCATCCGACATCGCTGACATCGTGATGATGCTGCTCCGGACCCCCCAACGGACGCTCATCAGCCGCGTCGAAGTGCGCCCCAGCCGCCCCGGGAAATAAGCCGGTAAGTTTTTTACAACGCCGCTACCCGTCACCCCGGGCGCCGCCCCCCAAAAATCGGATCTAACGAACCCCAGCGAACCGCCGATAGAAATGGTAGGTGGGTTGCAAGTACCCGAGGCGGAGAGGCGGTTGTATATGGTACGGCTGAACACGAAACTAGATCCCAGCAAGACGGGACGTGAAGCTGAGCTCCTCGAAAACAATCTTCGCAAGCTGATTGTCGGACAGGACGAGGCGATCGAGCAGATCGTCAACATCTATCAGATGAATCAGACGGGCATGAATGCCCCGGGGCGTCCGATCGGAACGTTTCTGTTTCTGGGTCCGACCGGTACTGGAAAAACCCGCATCGTTGAAGCGACGGCGGAAGTTCTCTTGAAAAACCCCCGCGCGGTCATCAAGATCGACTGCGGCGAATTTCAGCACTCGCATGAGATTGCGAAGCTGATCGGCTCGCCTCCGGGCTACCTCGGGCACCGCGAGACCCATCCGCTTCTCAGCCAGGAAGTGCTCAATCAGTATCACACCGAGAAGATGAAGGTCAGCTTCGTTCTTTTCGACGAGATCGAAAAAGCGAGCGACGCGCTCTGGAATCTGCTGCTGGGGATACTCGATAAAGCAACCCTGACGCTCGGCGACAACCGGAAGGTCGATTTTTCCCGCGCCATGATCTTTATGACCAGTAACGTCGGCGCGGCGGAGATGAGTGCCATTCTGAATCCGAAGGTGGGATTCTGCACTCCTCATCGGGCCGAAATGGAAGCCGGCGCGGTGGGCGCCACCACCAACAACAAAATCTCGAAGAGCGGCGTCGAAGCGGCGCGCCGCAAGTTCCCGCCCGAGTTCGTCAATCGCGCCGACAAAATCGTCGTGTTCAAGCCCCTCGGCCAGGAACAGCTCCGCAAGGTGCTCGACATCGAACTGAACCAGGTTCAGCAGCGGATCTTCGATTCCTCGGGCCCCAACGCTTTTGTGTTCTCGGCCACCAACGAAGCCAAGGATTTTCTGCTGCGCGAAGGCACCGACGTCAAATACGGCGCGCGCCCGCTCAAACGGGCCATCGAGCGCCTGCTCGTTCACCCCATGTCGAACCTCATCGCCACCGAGCAGATTCGCGGCGGCGACATGTTGAAGGTGGACCTCGACACCGCCGATAGCCGGCTCGTGTTCGTCAAAGAAGCCGAAGGCATGCCGGCTCAGTACATGCAGCAGATGACCAACGCATCCCTCAGCGCTTTGGCCGGCGCTGTCGGAATCGGAATCGCAGAAGAGCAAGCCAGACCCGCCGCAAGAGGCCGGCGGAACTCCTTGTAGTTTTCCTGTCCGGCGCACAATCGGGTTTATCTCGCATAAACTCCATTTGTGCGCCGGTTTTTTGTCCCCGAAGTCATTCAGACGTCCGCCATGGACTGCGGACCGGCTGCGCTCAAGGCCCTGCTCGAGGGTCACGGTATCCACGCAAGCTACGGACGGCTCCGGGAAGCCTGTCAAACCGGCGTCGACGGCTCATCCATCGATTCCCTCGAAACGGCCGCCCAGCAGCTCGGCCTCGATGCGGAGCAGATCATGTTGCCGGCCGACCACCTGCTGCACCCCGCCGCCCGCGCCCTGCCCGCTCTTATCCTTGTCCGCCACCCGAACGGCCTCACCCACTTTGTCGCCGTTTGGAGCCGCCACGGACGCTGGCTCCAGGTCATGGACCCGGCCACCGGACGCCGCTGGAGCCCGGTCTCCCGGTTCCTCGACGATCTCTACCTCCATACACAGGCGGTTCCCCGCGACGGGTGGCTCGAGTGGGCTTCCACCGATGAGTTCCGTCAACCGCTCCACGACCGGCTTCGCGCGCTCGGCTGCCGGCCACTCGAGTCGGAACCCGCCCGCCTCGACGCCGCCGTTCGGATGGTGCAGGAATTGGTTTCGTCGGGCGCCGTCGACCGCGGTCCGGCCGCCGCCCGGCTGATTGAAAAACTCGCCGACACAGACGACCCCATTCCGATCGAGTACTGGTCGGCTGCTCCCCATCCCGAGGACGCGTCCGTCGTCCTGATGCGCGGCGCGGTCCTGCTGCGGATTTCCGGCACCCGCCCGGCGCAGGTCTCCGTACCCGAACTGGCCGCCGCACTCGAAGAACCCCCGGCGCGCCCGCTCCACGACCTGTGGGAGCGCATTCCACGCCCGCTCGCTTTCGCGGCGTGCGCCGGCGTGCTGCTCGCCGCGGCCGGAGTCACCGTCGAAGCCCGCCTGCTGTACGGCCTGCTCCAATCCGGAAAAGCCGCGCCGGTACTGGCAATTGCTGCCCTCCTCCTGCTGCTCGAGTTCGGGCTTGCAACCGGGCTACTCTCCATTGCCCGCCGGCTCGAACTGCGCCTGCGCCGCGACTTTCTGGAAAAAATTCCACGCCTCGCCGACCGCTACTTCCAGAGCCGGCCCGTGTCCGACATGGGCGAGCGCAGTCACAACGTGCATCTTTTGCGCTCGGCGCCCGAACTCGCCGCCCGCTTCGCCCGTCCCCTGGCCGAAATGCTGTTCACCGTTGCCGCGATTGCCTGGCTGAGTCCCGCCGCCGGAGCCGTCGCGGCGGTGTTGGCGCTGGCCGCCGCCGCGATTCCGCTCGCCGCCCAACCCCTGCTCGCCGAGCGTGACCTCCGGCTTCGCAGCCACGCCGGCGCGCTGATGCGCTTCAACCTCGACGCGCTGCTCGGCCTCACCGCCATCCGTTCTCACCGCGCCGCGCCCGCCATCCAACACGAGCAGGAAACGCTGCTGGCCGAGTGGGCGCGCGCGGGTCTGTCGCTCCAGCGCGCCGTTGTCTGCGCCGACGGACTCGCTCTCGCCGCCGGATTCGCCATCGCCATCCTCGCCGTGCGCGTTCTGCCCGAAGCCGGGTTCCTGCTCGCCGTCTACTGGATTCTCAACCTGCCCGCGCTCGGGCAGGACGCTGCCGCCGCCGCTTATCAATATCCGATGCTGCGCAATACGGCCCTGCGTTTGATGGAGCCTCTCGGCGCGCCGGAATCGCCGCGCGGCGCCGCGGCCCCCGGTTTCGATGCCATCGCCATTTCGATGCGCGGCGTGTGCGTCGAGGCGAGCGGCCACGTCATCCTCGAAGATTTGACGCTCGACATCGCTGCCGGCGAGCACGTCGCGATTGTCGGACCTTCCGGCGCCGGTAAGTCGAGCCTTGCCGGCCTGCTGCTCGGATGGCATCAGCCCTCCACGGGCGAGTTGCTGGTCAATGGCGCGAGCCTCGATGCTTCGGCGCTCGACGCGCTGCGCCGGTCCACCGCCTGGGTCGATCCGCAGGTGCAGTTGTGGAATCGCCCTCTCGATGCGAACCTCCGTTTCGGCTCGCCTCACACGAACGTCGACCAAGTGATCGCCGCCGCCGGCCTCGGGCCCATCGCCGCGCGGCTAACCGGTCCGCTCGGCGAGGGCGGCGCGCTCGTGTCGGGCGGCGAGGGACAACGCGTGCGCCTCGCGCGGGCGCTCGGACGCGCCGATGCGAAACTCGTCATTCTCGACGAACCAGGACGCGGGCTCGACCGCGCGCAGCGCCGCGAACTCATCGCCCTCGCCCGCGCCCGCTGGCCCCGCGCCACCCTGCTGTGCATCACCCACGACATCGGGGACACGCTCGATTTCGCCCGCGTGCTGGTGGTCGAAAATGCGCGGATCGCCGAAGATGGAGCTCCGCCGGCGCTCGCCGCCGATCCGCAGTCGCGCTACCGCTCCATGCTCGACGCCGCGAATGCCGTCCGGCAGGGTCTCTGGGAAGATGGCCGGTGGCGCCGCGTCCGCCTGCAGGATGGCCGTCTGGTTGAGGGAGATGCGGCGCATGCTTGAGCGCGTTCCGGTCGATCTCCACGGCCACGATATCGACGAGAAGCTCCGCGCCTCGGCGCCCGCGCTTGTGCCCTACCAGGGATCTGAAATCGAAATCCGCGCCATCCGCGGCGACCGTGTGAGCCTCGCTCGCGGAGCCTCCGTCTCCTATCGCGATTTGCTCGCTGACCTGACGCGAGAAGCCGCCGCGCCGCATCGCGACGCCATCAACCGCCTGCTCGACGTCTGCGCAGTCGAGCCCGCCCGCCGGGAGCGCGCGTTCCAGACGCTCCTGCGCCAGCGCGTGCGCAACCAGCGCATCGCCACCATTCACCTGCTGCGCACGCCGCCCGGTGCATCATTCCCGGCGCAACTCCGCCAGGCCGGAGTGCCGCTGCGTCTTGGCGTGCTGCTCGCCGCCCACGCCGCCGTGTACGCATTGTGGATCGCATCCTGGACTCAGCTCGAGCGCTCGCCCGCGCTGTGGGCGGCGCTGCTGCTCGCCATGATCCCGCTGCGGATGCTCGACACGTGGTGGCAGGGCGTGGTGGCCGTGCGCGCGGGCTCGCTGCTGCGGCGGCGCTTGCTCGCCGGCGCGCTCAAACTCGAACCCGACGAAGTGCGGCACGAGGGCGCGGGACACTTTCTCGGCCGCGCCATCGAATCCGAATGGATCGAATCGCTCGCCCTCGGCGGCGGAATGACGAGCGCCCTCGCGCTGGTCGAAATCGTCATGGCGCTCGCGGTGATGGCTCGCGGCGCTACCCCGCTCGCCCAAAGCGCCTTGCTCGTTGTGTGGATCGCGTTAGCCGCCGCCGTCGCGCGCGGCTATTGGAAAGCGCGTCTCGATTGGACCGCTGCTCGCCTCCGCCTCACGCACGACCTGATTGAAAACATGACCGGCCATCGCACCCGCGCCGTGCAACAGCCCCCCGCCGAGTGGCACGCCGAAGAACGCCAGGCCCTGGAGCATTACCACGCGCTGTCCTCGCGCATGGACCGCCGCGGCGTTCTGCTGTCCTCCTTCATCCCGCGCGGATGGCTGCTCGCGTCTCTCGGGTTGCTGGCCGTGAGCGGCGGTTCCACGCGGCTCGTGATCTCAGCCGGCGCTGCGTTGCTCGCCTGGCACGCATTCCGAAGGCTCGCCGCCGGGCTAGCTCAACTGGCGGGCGCCGCCATCTCCTGGCGGCAGGTGAAAACCATGTTCAACGCCGCGGCCCGTCCTGCCCCTCCCGAACCGCAACCCTGCGCGACGCCGGATGAAGTGGCCGCCGCGCAGGCGGTCTCATTCCGCTATTCCGCCCACGCCGGCCCGGTTCTTGATTCGGCTTCGCTCGCCGTCCGGAAGAGCGATTGGGTGCTGCTCGAAGGGCCGTCGGGCGGCGGCAAGAGCACGCTCGTCGCGCTGCTGACCGGGCTGCGAGCCCCGTCCTCGGGCGCCATCCGGCGTACCGGCGCCGCGGCTTCGGCGCCGCAGTATCACGACAATCATCTGCTCACCGGCACGTTCGCCTACAATCTCCTGATGGGCCGCCGCTGGCCTCCCACTGTCGCCGATTTCGAGGAAGCCGAAACCGTCGCGCGCGAGCTCGGCCTCGGCCCGCTGATCGGCCGCATGCCCGCCGGCATGCTGCAGATGGTCGGCGAAACCGGATGGCAGCTCTCACAGGGCGAGCGCAGCCGCGTGTTCCTTGCCCGCGCGCTCCTGCAGAGCGCCGAACTCGTGATCCTCGACGAGAGCTTCGCCGCGCTCGACCCCGAGAACCTCCAGCGATCGCTCGAGTGTGCGATGCGCCGCGCGAAAACATTACTCGTCGTCGCCCACCCGTAAGAACGCCCTAGTCGGCATGCGTGAGCTTCCCATCGTTGCGGTTTAGCAGCCGTTTGTCGGCGATGCCCACCCCTGGGCTGTCGGTCACGGACCAGAACACCGTCTGGCCGACCACGATCTCAACCGACGCCGGCTTGCACGAGGCGCCGCTGATTTCAAAAGCGGCCGGTTTCTTCAACAGCTCAAGCCAGGCCTCGCGGTGTTCCGGTGTCTTCACCGCCACATCCTTGACTTCCACGACGCCGGCCACCTTGCCGTTGATCGGGTCGACCCACGCATGTGTGCCAGGGGTGCCGAAGGCGTGTGTGAACACCGCGCCGTTCTGCATCCTGGCGCTGTCGAATCGGAAATTCGGACCCACGCCGGCGACGGCGAATCCGGTGACGTGCGGATCGGCTGTGTAGAACATAACGCCGTCGCCCGCGTCGATGGTGATCCGTTCCGACTCGACTTTGACACCGCCATTGCCGTCGGATTTCACCGCCACGTTTACCTGTTTGGGCGCCGCCGCACGCTCTGTGGACGGCTTTGCGGCGACTTCAATCACGAAGTCCTCGCCCCGGTCGGCGGCGATCGCCGTGTAGTGGGACGATGGCGCGATGTAGCAGCGGATCACACCGGGAGTGGGGAATCGTTGCCCGAAGCAGTCGCCGGGCTTGAGGAATCGGCTGTCGAGTGAATTCATCATGATCGTGGTCTCCTTGTGTTCCTTTCGACTCAGGCGGCGATCCCGGCGCTCAGAACCAGCTCGTTTTTGTCAGTCGCCTGAACGCCGGCGTCGAGCGCTGTGATGTTGATGTTCACTACCGGGTCGGTCGGACCGGCGGCGGGAATCACCGGGAACAGCTTCGGCTGTTTGTAGATGTTGAATGTCAGGCCGGAAACAAAGGGCGTGAGAATCGCGCCCAGAAGCCCCGTGACACCGGCTATGCCGATGGCGATGATGACCGCGTTTACCAGAATCGCCAGGAACGGTCCGATGAACGGAATCCCGATTACGGCGGCCGTTACCGCTGCGTCAATGGCAGCCAGCAGCAACGCTGTTCCGGCGCCGAACTGTATCAGCGGAATTCCCTTCACCACCACGTCCACAAGCCAGGTGGGACCGGAAAGATGCGCCACCAGACTGAAGTCTCCGCTCACCAAGGCGGTGTCGCCAAAGGATACCGGCACCGATACCTTCGGCCAACTGATGCAGATCTTCGGTGTGCAGAATCCGAAAAGGCAAATCGACGGCAGGCAGATCTTCGGCAGGAAGCTGTTCAAGTCCAAGCCAAAAGAGAGGGACAGTGAGTAGCTCACGTGACAGCTGGCGATCTCGATGACATCCGGCGGAATCAGGTTTACGCTTCCCCCGGAGAACGAGACGCTGGCCGAGTAATTGGCAAAGAACGGTCCGAGGCTTCCTCCTCCACTCTTGGCAATCACGCCAAGCGCGGCTTCCGCGTCGTGGAGCAAGGTGGTGGCGGCCGTTTGATCGGCTGCTGCAATGATGTCTGGCATACGGTTGGCCTCTCTTTCTAAACGATGTCGCCCCAGATTTTCACCTGGTCGTCGCTGATTTCGGGTCCGCGCTGGAGAATCAGCTTGAAAGCTCCGGCGCTGAAGGCAGTGATGGGGAGATGGACCGACTCAAGGGCGGCCCGCAACATCATGCGGATCAAGCACTCGATCACTTGTTCCAGGGAATTCGGCTTGATCTCGGGAATGCGGATGTCGTCGACCGAGAGGCTGATGTCGCCGCTGCCCGGCGCTCCGAAAAAACGGCTGATCAAATGGCCCGTCGCCCAAACATCCAGCTTTGTAGTGAGAGGGACCATCTTTCCGCCCTCCCGCCCGTTCGGATCGGTTTGCGGATTCCATGTAAAGCAACCGATCGTGATCCGGACGGTCGTGTGGACGCCGAACTGATTCGGCCCCGGCGGGATTGGCGAGAGTGTTCCTGCATCGGGCGGGAACAAGTCTATCTGCGGGTTGGAAAACGAGATCGCGTACTGAATGCCCCCAGGCACTCCTGGGAAGGGCATCGTCGGTATCGACGTCGCGCCCGCGGTCGAGACCGGGACGAAAACCGGAGATCCGTAATTCAAATAGTGCGGCCGGGCGTTGAATGTCGCTTGGAGCAACGTGTTCAGCCCGCCTTGCCCCACACCCGCAAAGATGTGGTTCGTTTGGGTCAGACTCATTCGGGCGCCTCCCTTTCAGCGAGTGTTTCGCCGTCGGGTTATGGTGAGGCGCGAGCCTTTACCGTTGCACTTTTTTCTTTGAGATGGATCCTAACTCGTTCTGGTATCGGCCCCTATCGGCGCCAGTGTCCCTCGATGAACACCCACCCGCCCGGACGCCGCGCCCAATGCGCCGGCACCCAGCGGGCATGCGGCCGCGGCGCCATCACCCATACGCCCGGCACCCATACATAGCGCGCGCCGGCCCAGCGATAATAGCCCGGCGTCCACACGTAGCCCGGTCCCGGAGCGAGCATCCGCCGCTCGTAAGGCGGACGGGGCGGCCCTACGCGAACGAAGACATCGGCCTTTGCCGCTGCCGAAAGAGCAACGCCGGCGATCAGCGTCAACACAGCTTTTCGAAACACAAAAAGCCCTCCACAGCCGGAAAGACGCGGCGTGGAGGGCTCGTGTTTACGATGCTCGAATTACTTTTCGTTCACCCGGGGGATGGCGCTCTAGACCCACCAGGCGGCCGTTGTGCCTTCCTTGATGATGATCTGGTTCAGGAAGTTCGCCGCTTTGGTCAGCCCTTCATCCGGCGACATGAGCGTGTCCTCGTGTTCGATCGAGAGCACGTAATCGTAGCCGTACATGCGCAGCGTCGAAACGAATTCGGTCCACCAGGCGTAGGCGTGGCCGTAGCCGCAGGTGCGGAAAATCCATGCGCGGTTGCGCTCGTCGGTGTACTTCTTGGTGTCGAGCACGCCGGTCTTGGGCAGGTTGTAATCGTAAATCTGTGTGTCCTTGGCGTGTACGTGGAAGATCGAATCGCCGAGCACGCGGATGGCTTTGATCGGGTCGATACCCTGCCAGAACATGTGGCTCGGATCGTAGTTGCAGCCGATCGTGGGTCCACACGCTTCGCGCAGGCGCAGCATCGTTTCCGGGCTGTAGACCACAAAGCCCGGGTGCATTTCGATGGCGATCTTCACGCCGTGGTCGGCGGCGAATTTCGCCTGCTTGGTCCAATAGGGGATGGCTTTCTTTTCCCACTGCCAGGCCAGCACTTCAAGATACTCGGGCGGCCACGGACAAGTAACCCAGTTCGGATACTTGGCCTTGTCGCTGTCACCCGGGCAGCCCGAAAAGTCGACCATCACCGGCACGCCCAACTTCTCGGCGAGCAGAATCGTCTTGCGGCTCGTCTCGGCGTAAGCCTTGGCCACCGCCGGGTCCGGGTGCAGCGGATTGCCGTGAGCGCTGAGCGCGCTGATGCTGATCCCGTTGTCGTTCAGCTTCTGTTTGAACTCCTTGAGCGCCGCCTTGTCCTGCAGCATCGAAAGCTTGCAGTGCGGATCGCCGGGATAATTGCCGGTTCCGAGCTCAACCGTCGAAATGTTCAGCGACTTGAGCTTTTCGAAAACCTTGTCGAGTGGAAACTGCGAGAGTAGGGGTGTGAAAACGCCAACGCGCATGCTTGATCTTCGCTCCTTTGTCGAATCGCGAATCCTCAAGATATCAAATGAGCGATGCCGAGTCATCGCGCCGCGCGAAAATCACCGGAACTTCAGCAACCGCCGAAACCCCTGATAGAATGACCCGGGATCAATCCTATGAACACCACCCGCAAATCCAGCCGCCGCGGCTTCCTCGGCTCCGCCGCTGCAATCGCTGGAGCCGGATTTTGGGCCGAGCAGGACATTCAGGCATACCAGAACAACGTGAACACCAACTCGAAGCCATCCGAGTTGAAGATCACCGACCTGCGCATCGCCACCATCGCGCGCGCGCCGATGACCTGCCCCATCATCCGCATCGACACCAATCAGGGCATCTACGGCCTCGGCGAGGTGCGCGACGGCGCGCACAAGAACTACGCGCTCTCCCTAAAGAGCCGCCTGCTCGGCGAGAATCCCTGCAACGTCGACAAAGTGTTTCGCAAGATCAAGCAGTTCGGCGGACATGCCCGCCAGGGCGGCGGCGTCTGCGGCGTCGAAATGGCGCTCTGGGACCTGGCGGGCAAAGCCTACAACGTCCCCGTCTATCAGATGCTCGGCGGCAAGTTCCGCGACACCATCCGCTGCTACGCCGACACCACCGAGAGCCACGATCCCAAGGAATATGGCAAACGACTGAAACTCCGCCGCGACCAGGGCTTCACCTGGCTTAAGTGCGATCTCGGCGTCGACCTGCTCGAGCACACCCCCGGCACCCTCACCATGCCCCTCGGCACCTCCGTCGCGCAGGGCGGCAAAACCGTCCATATGTTCACCGGCATGGAGATTACCGAAAAGGGCATTCAGGGCATGTGCGACTACGTCGCCCAAATCCGCGAAATCGTCGGCTGGGACATTCCCCTTTCGGCCGACCACTTCGGCCACATCGGCCTCAACTCCTGTATCCGCCTCGGCAAGGCGCTCGAAAAATACAACCTCGCCTGGCTCGAGGACATGATTCCGTGGCAGTACACCGACCTGCTCAAGAAAATCTCCGACGCCATCGACATCCCGCTCTGCACCGGCGAAGACATCTACCTCAAGGAACCGTTCGCCGAATTGTGCCGCAACCATGCCGTCGATATCATCCATCCCGACCTCGCCACCTCCGGCGGCATCCTCGAAACCAAGAAAATCGGCGACATGGCGCAGGAGTATGGCGTCCCCATGGCGATGCACTTCGCCGGTTCGCCCATCTCGTGCATGGCCAACGTCCACTGCGCGGCGGCAACCGAGAACTTCCTGGTCCTCGAGAATCACTCGGTCGACGTGCCGTGGTGGAACGACCTGGTGAACGGCGTCGAAAAGCCCATCGTCAACAAAGGCTTCGTCACCGTGCCCGACAAGCCCGGCCTCGGCGTCACGCTCAACGACGACGTGATGAAGCAGCACCTCCTCGACCCCGGCTACTTCGAGCCCACCCCGCAGTGGGACCGCGCGCCCTCGAACGACCGGCTATGGAGCTAGGGCTCGCCCTCGCCCGCCTCATCGAACTCACCGAAGCGCGCAACGTCGCCGCCTGGGCTCACGAGCACATCGAAGCCGGCGGCGGCGTCGCCTCGTTCGCCGGTCCCTCTTCGCCCATCTCGCACGCCATCGGTGTCGGAATGAACGGGCCGGTAACCGAATCCGACATCGACAGCATCGAGCAGTTCTACCGCTCGCGCGGCGCTCCCGCCAACATGGACCTCTGCCCGCTGGCCGACCCGTCCCTCATGGAAACCCTCGGCCGCCGCGGTTACCGCATCACCGAGTTTCAAAACGTTCTCGTCTCAAACGTTCTCGCCTGCGATCCGCCTCCCGGCGTGAGAATCGCGGGTCCGGACGAAGCCGGATTGTGGACGCGCACCATGCTCGCCGGATTCTTCGAGAAGACCGAATTCACTGCCGAGGAACTCACTCTCGGCGATGGCATCTTCTCCATGCCCTCGGCAGCGGCGTTCCTCGCCACGTCCGAGGGCGCTCCTGCCGCCGCCGGAGCGGCATGCCTGCGCGGCGGCGTCGCCTACCTGTTTGGCGACTCCACATTGCCGCTCTTTCGCAAGCGGGGCCTGCACTCCGCGCTGATCCGCGCTCGCATGGCCTGGGCCGCGGCCGGCGAATCAACGCTCGCCGCCGCCTGCACGGTGCCCGGGTCGGGCTCGCAACGCAATTATCTGCGGGCGGGTTTCGCCGTCGCCTACACCAAAATGAACATGTGCCGGGACTGGTGAGCCCGCCTACGCGCCCCGGTATTTATAAATAGCCGTGTGCACGACGTGTTGCACCCATCGTGTGTCCGCTCCAAGTACAGCCACGTCCAGCACGACGAACTCGTGGCCTTTCTTCTCAAACCGGTCCGCCACGCGCGCCCGAACTGAAAGCGGCTCGTTCGGCTCCGCGCGCGAGAAATGCTGAATCTCGCTCGCCGCGTGAATCCACGGATCCAGGCGCACGTTTTGCATGAGCACGAAATTCGACAGCTGCAGCAGCGCCTCCGCCCCGGGCGTCTCGAGCGCCGTGTGCAGCGTCCCGAGCCGCGTTCCGGGCGCGAGCGTGGCTGCATCCGCCGCCGGACGGTCTAGCGGAAGCGGCGCCTCACCGGCCGGTTCCGGCGCCCGAGTCCGGCGCAACCGGCCCACCGCGTGAACTTCACCCGAGGCATCCCGCGCCGACACTTCTCCGTCCTCGAGATGCACGCACACCTCGTCTCCCTCGTAGAACGGCTTGAGCAGGCGAAGGCTCATCCCCCCGGATCTCAGGTAGTCGGCCCCCAGCGCCTCCGACATGTACCCGTACACCGTCACGCCCGGCACAAGCCCGCCCCGAAATCCGTAGCGCCCAGCCGTCGAGTCCTCGTGCATGCGGTTCTCCGAATCCGGAGCCGTGTTCACTGCCCGCACACGAAATGCTTCCATGGCGGCATCCTAACATGCCCCCTATCGTTTGCCTGCGAAAGGGACTAGAATCCTGGTCGAGAGGTTAAACATCATGCTTTCGGCCAGGCTTATTCAGCTCGTTGAAGAGAATTGGGAGGGAATTACAGCCGCCACCATACGCCAGGTGCGGAGCGACCCGAAACTGCTGCACGTGCGCAACCTGCCGGATTCCGAACTGCGGGACGTCGGCCGCGGAATCCTCAAGAATCTCGGCCATTGGCTGACCGCCAACCGCGCCGAGCAGCGCATGGTCGAAGAGCAGTACGAAGGACTCGGCCGTGTCCGCTTCGCCGAAGGCGTCCCGCTCCACGAGTGCGTCCGCGCACTTCAGGTCGTCAAACACAAGGTGGTCGAATTCATGCGCGATCACGAGTTCGCTCAGTCCTCCGTCTCCATCTATGCCGAAGAAGAACTCGAGCATCGCCTCAATGAGTTCTTCGACGACCTCACTTATCACGAAGTTCTGGGCTACGAGAAGGCTCTGCGCGATACCAGTCACCTCGCCGTCGGCCATTGACCGCGCAAGCCGTCTTGGGGTAATGTCGGCCATGCGTGCCGCGTTCTTTCTCGTCTGCCTGATCCGGCTTCTGGCCGTGGCGCAGGATGCCAAGGGGATCTTCCGCATCACGCCCGAGCGTCCTGTCGAAGAACTGCGCCGCGAAGCCCTGGCGCTTCGACCCCCGCCCGAATCCGGCTCGTTCCGCCCCACCCGCCTGGTTGACCTCGGCACGCTCAGCCCCACCATCCGGTTCGAGATCCGCTACGCAACCTCCGACAATTTCCTCTCGACACCCGTCTATTCCAGCGCGCGCGCATTCCTTCAGCGCCCCGCCGCTCAGGCTCTGCTGCGCGCCCATCGCATCCTGGCCAGGTCCGGCTATGGACTGCTGATCTTCGACGCCTATCGCCCCTGGTACGTAACCCGTATCTTTTGGGACGCCACTCCGCCCGCCCAACGCAAGTTCGTATCGGACCCGGCCAAAGGCTCGCGCCACAACCGCGGCTGCGCCGTCGACCTGACCCTCTACGATCTCAAAACCGGCAAGGAAGTCGAGATGCCCGGCGTCTACGACGAAATGACCGAGCGTTCCTATCCCGGCTACTCAGGCGGAACCGAACAACAGCGCTCGCGCCGCGACCTGCTGCGCCGCGTGATGGAGAGCGTCGGCTTCCGCGTGTACGAGTTCGAGTGGTGGCATTTTGATTTCGCCGGATGGCAGCACTACCGAATTCAGAACATTCCATTCGAGCAAATCGCGCCGCCTGCAAACAAACCGAATACAAAATAAAACGGAACTTACCGCCGTACCGGTACGCAATTCCGGCGGAAAAAGCCGATGTCTTTTCCGGCAAAAACTAAGCAAAAATACTTGACTTCCCAGGCAAATCTTCCTAGACTGCCTTAGTACCTTTTTGGGTAGCGACATATTGACTTAAAGAGTGGAAAATCCACCGGGGTCGTCGCTTCCTCTGTTGTCCAACCCTTTCATCAGTGGGAGATCAAAGTGAAGTTCAAGACAGTAGTAGTTACCCTACTTCTGACCGTTTCTGGTGCGTCCGCTGGAACGGTCTTCATGCAGAACACAGGCCACCAGCTTTCGCCCGGTCCGAATTCTGAAGGCTTTTACCTGTTCACCATCAACGGCATGTCCAATTGGCGGTTGCTCTGCGACGAGTTCACCCCCAACGTAATGACCGACCAGTACACGGCCATTGTCAACACATTGGCGGACCTGTCGTTGACCACCCTGGCTCTGAATGGTGGCGGGCTCACCAAGGCACAGATTCTCCAGCGTTATCAGTGGATTGCGATCCTGGATTCACTGGCCTACGGGAACACTGCCAACATAGCCTTCGCGTCTCCGTTCCTCAACAGCATAGGCTATACGGATCCCGCCAACAGCCTGCAGTTCGCCGCCGATGTGACCTGGGCCAATCGTAGAATTGTGGACGGACACGGGCCCCTGCCCGGTAAAGCCCAGAGCCTCTACGATTGGGTTCAGTTGCAAAACCCGACGAACTATAACTTGAAGGGATTCAAGGTTTACACCTCCGATCCGTTCAACAGAACCCAGGAGATGACCGGTTACGATCCCGTCGCCGAGCCGGCCACTCTCGGCCTGCTGAGCGGCGGCCTCTTTCTGATCGGCGTACATCAGCTCATCCGGCGAAAAGACCTCAAGAGGGCGGCGCTGGCTGAACCAAAAACCACTGGCCTTACCGCCGCAATTTAAGGCGCTTATTGCTTGAATAAAGAATAATCCGGCGCGATTTGCTCGAGCATCGCGTCTAAAACGAGTAGTGTGTTTCCTGAAGTGGCAAAGGCGCTTACCAGGCGTATTGCCTCCTCTGGCTGCGCGGTTCGAACCCGATTCAGCGTTGACCGCGCATGCCAGAACCATTCCACCGGATCGGTGTCCTGCAGGTTCGAGGACTTCAGAAACGCCACAAACTCGTCGAGCACGCGGTTGCGAAGCTCACCCGCCGGAGTCAATTCGAGCAACGCCTCGTACACAATCGCCCGTTGGTGGTAGTAGTCGCGATCCGATGCTTCTGTCGACGGCTGCCATCCGGCCAGCGCATTGAGAAATTCGCCCAGCTGCCGCCGCCACTCCCGCGTCGAGCGTTCCGCTTCGCTGAAGGGAAGCCCGTTCGGCCCGGTTCGGAGCTGGCGGCATTGTTCGAACAGAGCGCGAGCGGCGTCCGTCTGCCAGTAGCGCTCCACCTTCGGTTCCGCGCCTACCTTGGTCGGCCGGGTCTCTTCCTCGGTGAGAGCGGAGAGCTCGCCCCGGGTCCGGGCGCCGAACAGCTCGAGCGTTCCTCCGGTTGCCAGCCGCGCGCCCGCCGAAGCCGTATCGGCGCAGCGGACCGCGTGAAGGTTGGCGGCCAGGTACGCGCGGTAGGCCTCTGCAATCCGGTTCGCGTTCTCGCCATATTGCCGGGCGCGGACCACCACTTCCCCCACCGCCTGCTCGATCCGTTCAGCCGAGTAGGAAAACGAACGGTCGTCGCCTTCGATCTCCAGCAGTTTGGAGGCGAAGCGGCCGGCCAATATTGTGAACTGCGGCGCGGTCCAGTCTACCGCCGCCAACATGCGCGCCAGCGGCGCCACTTCCACGTGCGAGGTGACGCGGCTGATCACAGTCCGGCCGAAATCCAGCCGGCTGTTTTTCTCGCCATCTCCTCCCTTGTAGGCTTCGACGGCGAGACGCGTCAGCAGTTCGTAATAGGAGTCGGCGCCGGCCACCAGCGGCGATTCACAAGAGGACTTCTCGAACACCGGCGGCGTCATGCGTGCGTATAGTTGGCGCGCAGCTTCACGGTCCACCGTCAGCATCGCCAGGATGGCCCGTGACTGAAGGGCCACTGCGTCCAACCCCTGCCGCATGGCTGCCGACCGGTAGCCGGAACGCGTGTCCAGCGTGGTTCCCGGCACGGCGATCATCGGCACCGGATCCTGCGCCCGTCCGGCCCGCGCGAACGCCACCTCGAGAAGCTCCCTCTCGGCGGTTTTGGGGATTTTCCCGGTCTCCCACAGTCGGAGGATTGCGTTGGCCGTGAACTGGGGGGGCGCGGCCAACGCGTTTTTTAGAATCCGTTCGACTTCGGCCGGCAGTTTCGGTTCGCCGGCCGAACTCGTGTGGAGCAGGAGCAGGAATAGCGCTGCCAGTCTCATTACAACTTCAGACGGCTAAAAGTTCACAATGGAAGCAAACGAAACCGCTTCGAGGCTCGCGCCGCCCACCAGCGCCCCATCGATCTCGGGCTGCGCCATCAGGCCTTTCACGTTGTCCGGCTTCACGCTGCCCCCGTACAGGATGCGAACGGCGTCGCCGGCTTCGCGCCCGAACTTGTCGGTGACCAGTCCCCGAATCACCCGGTGCGCATCCGCGGCGATTTCCGGAGTCGCGGTCTTGCCCGTCCCGATAGCCCAAACCGGCTCGTAAGCGATCACGATCCTGGCGAATCGGTCCGCGCTCAGCCCCGCGATGCCGCCGCTGAACTGCGCGGCGAGCACGTCGTTCGTCCTGCCCGTTTCGCGCTCGGCCAGCATTTCGCCCACGCAGACAATCGGCTTCAGTCCGGCTTCGAGCGCTGCCACGGTCCGCTTGAGTACCGTTCCGTCCGTCTCGCCGAAAAACTGCCGGCGTTCGCTGTGTCCGATGATCACCCACTGCGCGCCGGTCGCCGCGATCATCGGGCCCGACACCTCGCCCGTGTACGCGCCTTCCTTGGCCCAATACAGGTTTTGCGCTCCTACTTCGATGTTCGAGCCGTTTGCGCCCGCAAGCGCAGCGGCCAGGTTGACGAACGGAGGACAGATGACGATTTCGCAGTGCGTCGACTGCTCGACAAGAGGGCGGAACTTCTCAAAGAACTCGGAGGTGGCGGCTGGAGTTTTATACATCTTCCAGTTTCCCGCCATAACGGGTTTTCGCATGATGTCTTCAGGATATCGAATCAGCCCAGGCCGCCCCGCCGGATCACCTGCTCCATCGCCGAGGCGAACGTGTCGATCTCCTCGAGCGTCGTGTAGACGTTCGGTGTAATCCGCAACCCTTCGTACTCGCCCGGCGTCACCACCGCTACCGTCCAGATGCGGTGCTTGTCGAACAGATGGTCCGCCAGTTTCGGCGCCGGAATCCCGTCGATGCCCACAAACCCGATGGCGCAGCCCTGCGCCCGGTCCTCGCTGTGATAGATGCGTACGCCCTTCTGGCCGCGCAAGCGGTCCGTCCAGCGCTGCCGCAGATAGCGAAAGCGCTCCGCCTTGCGCTCCGCCCCGATGCTCTCGTGAAAGTTCAGCGCTTCGGTGATCGCGTTGCGTTGCGAAGCCGGGTGCGTCCCGATCTGCTCGAACTTGCGAATGTCGTCCTTGAGCGAGGGCTCGGCGGGCATCATCGGCCAGATTTGCGGGATCTTGTTGCGCCGCACATACAGCATGCCGGTCCCGATCGGCGCGAGCAGCCACTTGTGCAGCGACGTCCCGAAGTAATCGCAGTCGAGGTCGTCGCGCGTGAACGGAAATTGGCAGAACGAGTGCGCCCCGTCGACAATCACCTCAATGCCGCGCTCGCGCCCCATCCGGCAGATCTCCTTCACCGGGAAAATCTGGCCGCTGCGGTTGGTCATATGGCAGATGTGAATCACCCGGGTGCGCGGCGTCAGGGCCTGTTCGATGCGCTGTGCCAGGTAGGCCAGGCTCGGCGGCGGAACGTCGAACTTCACCTGCTTGAGCACAATCCCGTCGCGCTGCTCGCGCTGCTGCCAGGTGGTGATCATCCGCGGATAATCCTGGTTGGTGGTTACCACTTCGTCGCCGCGCTTGAGATCCATCCCGAGCTGTACGATCTCGAGCGCCTCGCTCGCATTCCGCGTAATCGCAATCTCTTCGGCGTCGCAGCCGAAACAACGCGCCAACCGCCGCCGCACCGTCTCGAGCCCCGGGTCGAGAACCCGCCACATGTAGTAGCTCGGCGTCATGTTCTCGATTTCAAGCAGCCGCGTCTCGGTGTCGATCACCACTTTCGGCGAAGGAGCCACGCCGCCGTTGTTGAGGTTCACCAGGTTCCGGTCGACGATGAACGCGTGCCGGACGTTGAACCAGAAGTCCTCGTCCCGCGCCACCACCTCGGCCGGGTGGTTTCCGGCGGCCGCGCTCGCCATCTGCGCGAACGCTACCGAGTCCTTGTGAAAGGCCGCTGTTGCGGCTCCTGCGGCGGCGGAAAAGAATTGGCGGCGTTGCATTTGTTGCAGGATACCAGAGCCGGAAACGAGCTGCCCGGCCCCGGACCCTCAGGCCGCTTCTTCTTGCGCTCGAGCTCCGGCGGAGCGCCCTTGAAGTGCAGCACCACGTCCACGGTGAGGTTCTTCTCGTCCACCGCCTCGTCAAACCAGGTGCGCCCCAGGTTGTCGAGATAGCCGTCCTCCTTCACGCGGTCGAGGAAAAACTGCGGATACTCGGGGTTGAACACCTTCCCCGGCGTCATGCTCCACAACTTGCGGATCGCCGGTTCGGTGGTGACGTCCAGCCCCTCAATCGCCAGTTTGCCCATGTAGAACCGCGGACCGTCCTTCGACACGAACTCCACCCCCACCGTCCGCTCCTTCGCATTCACACTCCGCTTCACTTCCGTTTCGCTGCGCATGAAGCCTTCCTTGCGCAACACGCCCTGAACGCGCACCACCGCCGCCTGCACTTCGGTGAAGTTCACCCGTTCGCCCGTCTTCAGGTCGGCGGCTTTCACCAGGTCCCGCGCCGGCAGCGCCGACCCGCTCGCCGTCACTTCGCCGAGTTTGTACTCCGGCCCCTCTTCAACCGCCACCGCGATGGCGACTCCATCCACCGTCTCCATCCGCCGCACATCGATCTTGCCGAACTTCACCTCCAGGCGCCCCTTCTCTTCGTAGAGCGGCCGCACGCTCGACTCGAGCAGTTGCCGCACCCGCTCTTCATTGAAAGGCGTCCCGATCGCCACCAGCCCGAACGTGTTGTTGAGCGCCGCCGAACTCACCACCTGATTGCCCGTGAACTTCACTTCGCCGATGTTCGGCGCCGGAGTCGCCGGACGAAACACCACCGCCAGTTCGCCCGGACCCGTCGCCATAATCCGCCCCGTGACCTTGTCCTTAAACCCGCGCGCTGCCACGAATTCCTGAATCTCGCCCGAAAGGTGAGCCAGCATCTCGCGCGTGCCCGGAATCCGGTTCTCAAAGAGAGGCTCGCGCTTGAGCAGGTAGGCGCGAATGTCCCGGTCCCCGGCCGGAAGATCCTCGAAGCGGAACGGGTACAGTTGCTCCACCTCCACCACGGAGACGATTCCCGCAATCCCTTTGCCGGCCGCGTCCGGACCAAACGAGTAGCTCACTTCTTCAAACGCGCCCGTCTTCAGCAGGCGCTCGCGAGCGGCTTCAAAGCGCGGCCGGTCCACCGGTTGGCCCATCGCCAGCCCCGCTGCCGCGCGAATCTTGTCCGCGCTATAGATTTTGTTCCCTTTGATGTCGAGCGAAGTCAGCGGAAACGCCGCGTCCGTCGGCGGTCGCACAGCCTTCTTTTGTGTCTGCGCCGGCATCGCGAGCGCCAACAGGACAAACCACAGCATGAATTTAAAACGATGCGCCCCGGCGGTCACGCGTTTCCCCTATCCGCGCTAGTGCCCGGTTGCCGCGGGCTCGGGTTCAAACTCGAATGTCTCGCCCGCCGCGCTCACCGTCAGTTTGCCCGCGCCGAGCGCCTTGCCCGCGGTGGGATAGAAAACGGCTCCATCGGTGGACTGCCCCGGCGCCAGTTTCGTCGGCACCAGCAGAATGGCCGAAGCCGCCGCAGCCGCCTTGATCTTGGCCGATGCGACTTCCGCAAACGCCGCTTGACGGCGCTGTTCGTACCCGTTCGTCGATTTGAAGCGCTGCAATCCGTAGAGCGCCCCTTCATAAGCGCTCACCAGTTTCACCACGTCGTTCCGCCCAGCCTTGGCTATCAGTTCGTCCACGACGGTTCGCGCCGGCGTCGCCTTGAGCGCGCGGCCATCCTGCCCCGTGAACAGGAAATCCTCCGGCTGAATGGTCCACGAAATCGCCGAACCGTTCGACACCGCCACCTGTAGAATGCCCCACTCCCGTATGTGCGACGGCATCGCCGCAACCATCACGGTTACGCCGCCCTTGGTGAGGGTCTGGTAGTGCAGTCCGCCGGATTCAAACTCGATCACCTGCGCGCAGGCACAGCAGATGGTCACCGCAATGCCCGCCAACAGCGGACCGAAACGACCCATATACACAATGATAATCTTGAGTTAACTGCTTCCTGGGTGATCATGCGTTCAAATTTACTTTTCCTTTCCATCTTTGCCGTAGGCGCCGCTGTTTTCGCCGCAGCTTCGCCTGTTTCGACGAAAATCTCCCCGAGCCGTGAAGTTCAAAGCGCCTGTTCCGCCTGTCACTCGCTCGATGTCGTCCGCGCCCAACGCCTCAGCCGCGAAGAGTGGGCGGTTGAATTGCGCAAGATGATGAAGATGGGCGCGCGCCTCAGAAACCAGAATGCCGTGCTTGACTACCTCGCGCGGACCTACGGTCCCCGGTAACCGGGCACCCGCTCGGGGGAGCCACCGTGGATGAGCCCCCGGCGCATCTTCGTCGGCTTGCGGTTGATGTTTTAGCTGTATTCCACCGAAACCAGAAACAGCCCTCTGCCCGGCGCTGTCGGACCGGGAGGAATTCCGCAGCCCGGCGTGAGGCGGGCGAGAACGCCCGTTTCGTCCACATTGCCTTTGCCGCATTCGATGAGCACGCCCACTATGTTGCGCACCATGTGCTTCAGGAATCCCGACCCGCGAACCCGGTATACCAAACGCGCGCCGTCGCGCTCAAGCCTCGAGCCGTGGATCGTCCGCACCTTCGAAAGCCCGAGCTCGTCCTTCTCGTCCGAAGCGGCGAACGCCGTGAAATCGTGCTCGCCTTCAAACAGCCGCGCGCACGCGATCATCGTCGGTTCGTCGAGCGGGTAGGGATGATGATGAACGTAGTGGCGCTCGAATGGCGGGCACACTTCGTCGCGCCAGATCCGGTACTCGTAGGTCTTCGCCGTTGCGTGAAAACGAGGATGAAATTCCGCCGCCGCCTCCGCCGCCTCGAGAACGCGAATCGACCGCGGCAACAAACGGTTCATCGCCTTCTTGAGGTTTTCGCAGGGCAGGGGATTCGCCATGCTGAACGCCGCCACCTGCGCCAGTGCGTGCACTCCCGCGTCCGTGCGTCCCGATGCCGCCACGCTCACCGGCGCGCCCTCGATTTCCGCCACCACTGCTTCCACCGCCGCCTGAATGGTCGGCAACCCGGGCTGCACCTGCCAGCCGTGAAACTCCGTGCCGTCCCAGGCGAGCGTAATGCGGATGCGTCGGCTCACTTGCGCGAGCCCGGCTTCACCACCGGCAGACCCTGCCGGCAGAGCGGGCAATCCTCCGGCGTGTAAGCCGTCACCAACAATGTTTCGAGCGCCACGCGCGGAACTCCCAAATCGGCCGCGCCGCCGCTGCGGTCGATGATCGAACCCGCCGCCGCAACGTTTACGCCCGCCGCTCGCAGCAGGTCCACCACTTCGCGCGAGCTTCCGCCCGTGGTCACTACGTCTTCCACGACCACCGCCCGCTCCCCCGCCGTGACCGTGAATCCGCGCCGGAGCGTCATCTTGCCTTCCGTGTCCCGTTCGGTGAACAGAAAACGCGCGTTCAGCGCGCGCGCCACTTCATGCCCGATGATCAATCCGCCGACCGCCGGAGCCACCACGACATCCGCCTCAACGTTCATCCGCGCCGCGAGATCGCGCCCGAGTTGCTCGGCGTGCGCGGGATGCTGCAGCACCAGCGCGCACTGCAGGTACTCGGGGCTGTGCAGTCCGCTGGTGAGCCGGAAATGACCGCTGAGGTAAGCGCCGGTTTGACGAAACAGATCCAATACGTTCATGGGGCCGATCCCCAATATATCGTCGCAGCCGCTATCCTGGCTAATTGACCCAGGCCCTCTTCCTTCTCTTTCTCGCCCTCGACGCGCGGCAGGGCGACGTGATCCGCGTCCAGGACCCCGCCGCCGTTTCGGCGCGATTCGCCGGCCGCACCATCCGCCTGTTCCCGCAGCCGGGCGGTCCGCGCCTCGGCCTGATGCCCGTTTCCGCTATCGAAAAACCCGCGCAGTATCAACTCGACTACCTCGACGCCTCGGGAGCCGTGATTCGCTCTGAGCCGCTCACGGTGCGCGACGCGCGCTTCCCCACCCAGAACATTTCAATTGCGCCCTCCATCTCCACTCTGAAGCCCGCACCGGGCGAACAGGAGACCGTCACCGCCTTTCGCACCGCTGTCTCGGAAACCCGCTATTGGACCGAGCCCTTCCAACTCCCTGTCCCCGGTTGCAAGACCTCGCCCTTCGGCGTCCAGCGCCTGCACAACGGAAAGCCCACCGGCGACTATCACGCCGGCTACGACCAGGGCGGCGTCACCGGCGAACCCATCCGCGCCATCTCCGGCGGCGCCGTGCGCATCGCCCGTATGTTCCGGCTGCGCGGCGGCACGGTCGCTATCGACCACGGGCAGGGACTCGGGTCCATCTACATGCACATGTCCAAGACGGCGGCCGTCGAAGGCTCCATCGTAAAGCCGGGCGACATCATCGGTTACGTCGGCGCCACCGGTCGCGCCACCGGTCCTCACCTACATTGGACCCTCTACGCCAACGGCATCCCGGTCAACCCCGGTCAGTGGGTAAAGCCGCCGGCCTGCCCTTCGCAACCCAAACCAGTGCGGCGGCATCCAAAGAAATAGCCGGTCCGCTTGCGCCCGTACCTTGAGCTAAAATACGGAAGTCGCACCTGGGCCACCAAATTCTATGCCGGAAGAAAGTGTCGTTCCCGTTCCGGAACCCGCCGCTGCCGTCGAGCCGCCCTCGGCTCTGAGGACCACCATCAATTGGGCTCGCGACCTCATGATCTCGGTCGTCATCGCCATCGTCGTCATCCTGTTCCTCTACCAGCCCGTCAAGGTTGAGGGCACCAGCATGATGCCGGCGCTCGTCGACCAGGAACGCATCTTCATCAACAAGTTCGTCTACAAATTGGGCGACCATTCAATCGAACGCGGCGATATGGTCGTCTTCTGGTTCCCGCAGGACCCCTCGAAATCCTACATCAAGCGCGTCATCGGCACCCCCGGCGATGTCGTCGAGGTTCGCGGCGGCGACGTCTACGTCAACGGCCAGAAACTCGAGGAAAATTACGTCGCCCAGTCCAGCCGCGACTACATGTCCTATCAGCCCACCCGTATCCCCGATGACGAATACTTCGTCCTCGGCGACCACCGCAACTCATCCAACGACAGCCGCAGTTGGGGCATGGTCCCGCGCCGCTATATCTATGGCAAAGCAGTGTTCGTCTATTGGCCCCTCGAGAAAATGGGTGTCCTGCGCTGACACTTCAAGTGTAAGCTGCCTTACACTTGCTTAATTCCGTCCAATTCGACAGAATTTTTGATTAATGCGCGACGAGCGAGAGCTGTCCACTTGGAAAGAAGTCGCCAACTACTTTGGAAAGAGCGTCCGGACCGTACAGCAGTGGGAGCGGTTGCGCGGGCTGCCCGTCAAGCGTCTCGGCGATTCGAGCCACATCGTCGCTTACGTCGATGAGTTGGAAGCGTGGAAAGAGGCGCAGCTCATCGAGCGCCACCTTGCGAAACAAGCCCCTGACCCGGCCCCCGGCCCGTCCCCACACCCGCCTGTCTTCTCGCGCCGCGCCGTTCTCGGCGCAGCCGCCGGCATCACCATCGTCGGCGCGGGCATCGGCGCCACGTTCATCCGCCGTCCGCGGCTCAAGCCCTCCGTCGCCCACCTTGACGGACACCTTCTCAAGGTCTTCGATGCGCGAAACGAGCCGCTCTGGGAACACGTCTTCGAACACTCCTTCAAACCGCACGAGTGGACCACTGCGCATCGTTTTGTAGACCTCGGCGACGGACGCGCTTCCCTTCTTATCGCCGCCGACCGCGCCCTGTACTGTTTCCGTGACGACGGCTCGATTGCCTGGACCCATCGCTATGACCGCGTCCTGACCTCCGTAACGGGCCGCAACTTCGAGTTTCCGTACTCTACATTTTTTGTCGGCGCGCTGAACCGTCCCACCCGCGCGGGCGGGCGAATCGTGGCCCATTTCACCTGCGGACCCACCGCCCTCAGCGTCACCGAGTTGCTCGATGCACAAGGCCAACCGGTCGGCCAGTATGTGCATGCCGGCTGGTTTTTCTGTGTAGCCACGGGTACACTCGACCGCAACGGCCGGGAAGACATTTTCCTGGGAGGCGTCGATGATGCCGCAGGCGACGCCGGTCCGTACCGCGCCACCCTGGTCGTGCTCGACCCCGAACGCTTCAGCGGTCAGGCTTCTACTTTGCTGGGTACCGAACGCGCCTTACGAGATATCCCGCCTGCCCAGGAGAAAGCCGTGATTCTCATACACGACTTTGGCGAAGCGCGCGATCCCAACGTGTTCTGCAACGTGGCCAGAATTTATAATCCGTCCACTCACCTCGATGTCACCGCGTTAAGAGGATCCGACACAGTGCCCGGCGCTCATTTCATTTTTGATCAGAACCTACGCCTGACCGACGTAGTGCCCGAGCACGTGCTCGAAGATTACCTAATGAATGGTCAACTCAAATCCGTCGCCCCTGCCCACCGCCACGCCGCCACCATCAAGCTACTCGGCGACCTGAAGTACGTCCGCAACGAGTTCCACTAACGCAACCGCGCAAAATCGCGAAATTGCGCGAAATTGCCTGGGGCGGACGCTGGAACTCCGCGAGACGCCGTCTGTATCCTGATGGTGAATCCAATACGCCGGAGGATACAACGTGGCTTCCATGCCCCTAGCGCCGGTTCTCGCCATAATTCTGTGCGCCGCCTTCATTGAATGGTGGCGCCTCCGTGGCACCGGTCCCAAACTCGTCATTCGTGAGTTCCGAACCAGACCTGATCAAACCGGTGAGTTTCTCTACATACTCGGCCGGCCCGCTGGTGTTGTTTCCTGGCTACTCAGCCAGGTTGGAATGCATGCCCAGACCTCTTTCTCTGCCACCGATGACGAGATCAGCCGCGAAGTGGCCGGCCCGTCGGGCTTCCAAACTGTCTACGCCCCACTTCGCGAAATCTCCTGTTCTACGTGTTCTTACTACCGTGCCTTCCTGGTGCTCGCCCTTAGCATGGCATCCTACCTCTGCGGCTTCGGTTTCCTAGCGCTCGCACTGTTCAAGAGCAACAACCGTCGCGTCGCAATGGCCGAGATCAGCGAGTATTTGTGGATTTCGGCTATCGCCGGTACTGTGTTTTACATCTGGTACGCACTTTCCAAGCGCGTGCTCATTTCCGTGCTGGCTCATGGCGGGTTCAACATCGGCATCTCCTTCAAACGGAGCGTCTTGGAAAACGTCCAGGTCGAACTGGGCCAGGCGATGCAAGCCATCGATCTGATCAACGAGCGCTTGCGGGCATTCAAGCCGGGCCAAGGAGAAAACCATGCCGGCTGAAACAGGGGTTGCCCCCGCTACGACGCCGTACCAGGAACGAACCCGGCTGAAGGCCCCCACCAGTTCCGGACTCTCATTCCGCATCGCCCTGGTTTCAGCAGTTGTCCTCAGCCTGTCCGCTATTCTTGCCCATTGGTATGGAAGCGGTGCCACGGCGACCATAACCTGTAATGCGCCAGGCGCCCACATCGTCTTGAACGGATACCCCAATTTCGCCGACGCCGGCGGCAACGTTGAATTGAAGCGCCTCGATTACGGGTCTGCGCGGCTTGTCATCCAACACCCCGACTACGAACCGCTGGACACAAACGTCCACCTGAGCTGGCTCGGAACCAATCGCTTTCGTTACGACTTGAAGCCGATTCCCGCGACAGTTCGCATTGACACACTGCCCGGAGCCACCGTCTATCTGAATGGGCGAGAGGCCGGACGCGCCAATGGACAGGGGCGCTATCTGTCAGGCGAACTCTCGCCGGGCGAGTACGACATCGAGGTCAAACTCGCGGGCTACTCTCCCTACGTCGAGCACAGGAGACTGCGAGCCGGATCGACGCAAGTGTGGACCAATCTCAATCCCACTGCCGAACGGCTCCGTCAGGTCGAAGCGGAGCAGCAAAAGGCCTCCGAAAACGCAGCTCAAGTGCAAAGATTGTTCTCCGCGGCCCAGCAGCGATTCGCTTCCCGGCAGTACAATGCCGCGCTTGAGTCTGTCAACCAGGCGCTCCGGCTCGATCCGGCCAATGCGGGCGCACTCCAATTGCGCGACCAGATCGTTCAGACCATGAGTATTCTCAAGTGACGCGCCTGATCCTCATCGCTGCGGCCATGTTGGCGGTGGCGCCCGCAGCCATCGCCCAGTCCGCTTCTCCCGCCCCGGCAAAAAAGGGCGCGCCAGCCGCGAACCGGATGCTCACCTTGGACCAGATTCGTAAACTGGTCGCCATCCGTACTCCGGATGCCGTCATCGCCCAGGAGATACGGACCCGAGGTGTGTCGGGGGACTTCACCCGCGGCGATCTCGCTGAGTTCCGCCGCCAAGGTGCTGGATCGCTCACCATCGCGGCTCTCACCGAGGCCATTCCGGTAGCGTCCCTTACCATCCGCACGCGTCCCGGGGCCACGGTCAGCCTCGACGGCGCTCTGAACGCAACCAATCCCGATGGATCCGCGATCTTCGCCGGCATCGAACCCGGCCGCCACCGCGTCGAAGTCCGGAAGCCCGATTTCGTCCCTGTATCCCACTCCGTTGAACTCCGCGGGCGCCAGTCTCTTTCCCTCGATATCCCGATCGAGTGGGCCGTCGGTTTCCTGACCGTCGCCTGCGATGCGCCCCAGTCCGTCATCCAGGTCGGCGAGGTGGTTCATAAACCGGGAAACCGGGTTTCGTTACCCGTTGGTTTCGCTCTCGTCACCGCCTCGGCCCCCTTTCACCAGCCCGCCACCCAACGAGTGGCAATTGAGCCGGGAAAGGAAGCAAACCTGACCCTCTCTCTGCAAATCGACCCGGATGCTGTCCGGAAAGTGAAGGAGCAGGCCCACACTTTTTTTGCCGCCGGAAATTATGCGGCGGTGCTCGAACGAACCAAGGCTCTGCTTCAGTTGCACTTGGCCGATGGCGTTGTGCTGGCTGACGCGGCCATGAGCTTTCTCGAATTGGGAAACTACGACGCTTTCCGTAGCACGGCCATTCAAGCCATCAAAGCCGGCGCCGCCATACAGATTCCCGTCCTGCATCACCATCTCACGTTTGGCGCTCCCGGTGGCAACACTTTTCACCCAGTCAACCTGATCCTCAACGCGATGACGCTCAAGTTCGTGCCCTTGGCTCGCTGCAATCAAGCCGAGTTGGAAATTCCGATTACCGAGCTCACCCTCGGCGGACGATATCAAAAGATGGACGAGCGCGCGTTCGGCCTGACGTTCAAGGATCCCAATCACCCGAAGAAGAACGTCACCTTGAATGTCTATCCCGCCAAGGGCACGAATGCGTCCGAGATCGACCCGTCTGACAACAAAGCGCGGGCTATCCGGGCAGTGTTGCAAACGATGATGCGCGAGGCGCCCGGTTAGCGAAACCGGTTCACCAGCCACACCACCAGCGACAGCACGAGGCTCACCAGCAGGCAAGTCACAATGGGAAAGTAGAACGTCGTGTTTTTGCCGCGATAGAAAATGTCGCCCGGCAGCCGCCCGAACCGTACCGGCAAACGTTCGCCGAGCATCACCAGCACTCCCACGGCCGCCAGCACCAGGCCCGCAATGACAAGCGTGCGCCCCACGCTTCTATTATCGAACGCGCGCCAGGCTGCGCCGCAGAAAATCGAGCCCCGCCTGCACCGCGAATACGCGCACGAATTCCCGGTCGCCCGGCAGCCTCACCCGCAGCGCTTCCACGCCCGCCGGACCCGCGATGCCGAAAATCACCGTACCTACCGGAGTCGCTTCCGTCCCGCCCGAGGGACCCGCCACGCCCGTCACCGACAGCGCCCAACTCGACCCCGTCCGCGCCCGCGCCCCTTCCGCCATCGCTCTCGCCACCTCTTCGCTCACCACGCCGCGCGATTCCACCAGCGCCGCATCGACGTCCGCCAGCGCCGTCTTCATCGGCGTCTGATAGGTGATCAACCCCCCGGAGAAATAATCCGAGCTGCCCGCCACCGACGTCAACCGCGCCGCGATCATCCCGCCCGTGCAACTCTCGGCCACGCTGAGCGTCTCGCCGCGCTCCCGCAACATCGCGCCGATCACCGCCTCGAGCGGATCGCCGTTGCGCGAGTAGATCCGGTCGCCGAGCAGCCCTTCAATCGGCGGAGCCACCGCGTCGAGCAGCGTCTCCGCCTCTTCAGCCGTCGCCGCCCGCGCCCTCAGATGAATCTGCAGATCCCCAGCCGCCGCCAGAATCGTTGTCGCCGGATTCGTGTACTTCGTGTAGACCGGCGCGATCAACGCGTCCAGCTCGCTTTCCGGCATGCCCGCCACGCGGAAGAACCGCGTCCGGATCACCTGCTTCGGCAGCATCGCTTCGAGCCGCGGCAGACACTCGCCCGCGAACATCGGCATCAGCTCTTTCGGCGGACCCGGCAGCAGCATCACCGCCACCCCGCCGTGCACCAGCCATTGCCCCGGCGCCGTGCCGCGCCCGTTCGGCAAAGCCTCGGCGCCCTCGATCACGTAAGCCTGCCGCTTGTTGATCTCCGCCATCTTCCGGCCTCGCTGCCGGAATCGCTCTTCGATGCCGTCGGCAATCGACTGCACGAACTTCTGCTCGCGCCCCGTTGCCGCCGCCACCGCATCGCGCGTGACATCGTCCTCGGTCGGCCCCAGTCCGCCGGTCAGGATCACAATCCGCGCGGAAGCCATGGCGGATTTCACCGCTTCGGTCAGCCGCGCCCGGTCGTCGCCCACAATGCTCTTGCGCGCAACCTCCACGCCCAGCGCGTTCAGTTGATCGGTGAGATGGAGAGAATTCGTGTCGATCTTCGACGGAGTCAGCAGCTCCGACCCGACGGCAATGATTTCTGCGTTCGGGAAGCTGTCCATCTAGAAAATGCTGTAACCCGAAACGCCCACATCCACGCGGTATAGAGCGTTGTTGGTCGACACCACCATCGCGCGCGAAGGCGTGAACGTCAGCCCCACGATTCCCGGCCCCGACAGGAACAGCTTCGCGTTCCGTTCCGCGTCGATTCGAACCACGCCGCGCCGTCCGGCAATCGAAGCCGCCACATACAGGTTGCCCGCCGCGTCGAACGCCAACCCTTGCGGACGCCCCAACCCGCGGTAAAACACTTCGATCTCGCCCGTGGGAGCGCACCGGTACACCGCGTCGTAGCTCGACGTAGTGGGCCCGGTGATATAAAGATGCCCGTCCGGACCGAACGTCAGATGGTAGGCCGCAATCGACGGCTCGAGCGTCGTGAACACATAAATCTGCCGCTCGCGGCTGATTTTGAAAATCGTGCCGCCGCGGTCGCCCACATAAAGGTTCTCGTCGGCGTCGAACGCCAGCCCCGTCGCCACGCCCATGCCTTCGACGTAAACCGACATGTTCCCGCTCGGCGTCACCTGGTAGACGATACCGTCGTAGCGGCTCGATATGTAAAGAATCCCCGCGCGGTCAAACGCCAGAGCCGTCGCGTTCATCAGTTCGTTTACAAACGGCTTGGGCGTGTAGTTCAGGTCGATCTTATAAACCGCCACCGGCGTCTTCTGCCCGCGCGAACCGCTGAAGGTCGTGTAGATGTTTCCCTGGCGGTCCACCGCCGGACTCGCCACCGGATGAACGCTATCCACAATCTGAATGCCGATATCGCAGGTCCACGAGTTCGACGCGCCCGCGCCCGCGGGATTCACCACCAGGTCGCCGCCCGACGCGCCTTCCGGCACCCGGACCACCATGTAGCTGTCAGAACCCACCACCACCGGCGCTTCCACCTCGCCGATTGAAACCCGCGCCCGCGGCTCGCGCCCAAGCCCCGTTCCGCGAATCTGAAATTCGCCGCCGGGAATCGCCGCCACCGGCGCGACTTCCTCAATGTGTGGACGTGGAGCAGACTCTTTGCGCGAAGCCATCGTACTAATTCGATTGAACCACACTCACCTGAGCATCCGGCTCGCCACCGCCAGCACGCACGCCCCGTAAACGCCCGCCATCAGGTCATCGGCCACGATGCCGATGCCGCCCGGCAGATTCTCGAGCCTCCGTACCGGCCACGGTTTCCAGATGTCGAACAGGCGGAACAGGACGAGCCCGCCCAGGAGCGTTGCCGGCGTCAGCGCCGCCGCACCCGCCAGCGTGATCCACTGCCCCAGCACCTCGTCCACCACCACGATCTGCGGATCCTCGAGCCCGCTCTCCCGCGCCACCACTCCCGCCGCCCACATCGCAGCCGGAGTCGCCGCCAGCGCCAGCAGCGCGAATGTCCAGGGCGCCCATCCCGCCCATGCCGACAGCAGCGCCGGAATCGGGAGCGCCGTGATCGACCCGGCTGTGCCCGGTCCCCACGGCCAATATCCGGCTCCAAACCACGTCGCCGCCACCAGCGCCGCTCTACTCTTCATCCGGTTCGTCTTTCGGCTGCGCGGGGCTCGAGATCACGTACTCGTCTGAAGCCCACTTGCCCAGGTCGATCAGCTTGCATCTCTCGCTGCAAAATGGCGCCGTCGCGCTCTTCGGGTCAACTTCTTTCCTGCAAATCGGACACTTCATCACTGCCGCCGTCGCTCAGCCGTCTTTCCCGGCGCTCTTGGTGGTCCACGTCCCGTCGTCCACTGCCGTGCCGTCGCCCGACACCTGCGTATGATACTTGCCGCCCAGCGTCCCCCCCGACATCTCGCCGTCGATCGAAGACTCGAGAACCGTGCCCTGCAGGTCGAACGTGTACACGATCTTCAGCCGCGCCCCGTTCACCTGAATCGAAGTCACCTTGCAGTTCACGTCCTGCCCCTGCAGTGTGAACATCACCTTGCCGCTCCACTTGCCGCCCGAGTCGTCGAGCGTCACTCGAAAATCGCCCGAGGCGCCCGCCGAGCCCTCGTATTTGCCTTTGTAAACGCCTGCCGTGAGCGGTTCCGCCGCAGCCACCGCGGTGAGCGCGATCAGCGCCAGGCCAATACCCATCAGTCGCATCGTTCCTCCAAACAAGCTCGTTCTATATCTCCGGATAAAACTCGAAAAATGCGTCCAGCGATTGCATGAGCTGATTCCGGATCTCATTTTCGCCGCCTTCGATCAGGTGCAACGTCACGTGCGCTTTCTTGCCGTTCTTCAGCGTGATCTCGCCGTCTGAAACGCTCTCCAGTTCGTCGGAAGGAATCAGGCGCATGCCGTAAACCAGTGCGAGTGTTGCCATGCATGCTATGGTAGCGCCCGCCGCACTTGCCAGGCTTGATGCAAGTGCCGCCGGTCATGCGCGGCGATCAGCCGGAAGCGCTGCCCCAGACTGAACCGCAGAAACGTCGCCACCGGCGACGCTACCTTCACGCGCCCCAGGTCGAGCCCGTTCGCCTCGCGCACAAGTTCCGCCATCCTTGTCTGCACGCGGCGGAATTCGGCCATCGCCACACCCGGGTCCTGCACCGGCGGAGGAACATAGATCGCCGGAGCCTTCGCCTTCATTTTCGACGGCGGCTCAATCTTTCCGATGAACCAGGCTGCGATCGGCCCATAGCGGTATGGCCCCTCGCCCGTCACACTCTCGCGCCGCGCTTTTTCCATCGCCTCTTCGAGGAGCGGGATGTCCTTGCCGTCCACGACGCTCAAATGCGTCACGCACTGCGCGATCGACCACTTCTCCGGCGACGGGCGCCAGTTGAACGTTTCGACCGTCAGTCCTTCAACCAGGCGCTCGGCATCGGCGCGGATGGCGGCAAACTCCTGTCTCAGAGCCTCGAGGTCCGGATGCAGGAGGTCCGGCTTGGCCTCAACGGTCGTCATCGATCATTCCAGAATATCCGATTGTGTCACCATGGCTGTGTGAGCATCGATTGGGCCCAGCATCCCCACCGGCGCTTCAACCCGCTCACCCGCGAGTGGGTTCTGGTGTCGCCCCACCGCACCCAGCGCCCGTGGCAGGGGCAGGTGGAGCGCCGGGTCGCTCCGGCGCAGATTGAATACGATCCCTCCTGCTATCTCTGCCCCGGCAACGCCCGCGCCGGTGGCCGCCGGAATCCGCCCTATACCGAAACATTCGTCTTCGAAAATGATTTTGCCGCGCTGCTCCCCTCCACCCCGCCCGGAGAATTTCGCGATGGACTGCTCGTAGCCCGCGCCGAGCCCGGCGTTTGCCGCGTCGTCTGCTTTTCGCCCGTTCACTCCCTGACCGTCGCCCGCATGCAGGTCGAAGCCATCCACCACGTCGTCGACACCTGGGCCGGGCAGTTCGTCGAACTCGGCTCCTCGCCCTCCATCCAATCCGTCCAGATCTTCGAGAATCGCGGCGAAATGATGGGCGCCAGCAATCCTCATCCGCACTGCCAGATTTGGGCCAACCAGAGCCTCCCGGTCGAACTCGACAAGGAGGACCGTGCGCAGCGCGATTACCTCGCCTCCCACGGACGCTGCCTGCTGTGCGACTACGCCGCGCAGGAAGAACGCTCCGGCGAGCGCATCGTCGAACAGAACGACTCCTTCCTCGCCCTCGTGCCTTTCTGGGCTGTGTGGCCCTTTGAGACCATGCTCCTCGCCCGCCGCCACGTCGCCTCCATCGACGAACTCACGCCGCCCGAACGCGCCGCTCTCGCCGCCATCATGAAGCGCCTCGCCACGCGCTACGACAATTTGTTCGAGATCTCGTTCCCCTATACGATGGGATTCCATCAACGCCCCACCGATGGCGCCGGGCACCCGGCGTGGCACTTTCACGCCCACTATTACCCGCCGCTGCTGCGCTCGGCAACCGTCCGCAAATTCATGGTCGGCTATGAAATGCTCGCCAACCCGCAACGCGACATCACCCCCGAGTCCGCTGCCGAACGCCTGCGGCAACTGCCCGAAAAGCACTACCTCGATCAGTGATTTCGCCGGCTCGCGCGCCTTGCCGGGGCTACAAGGCTTGCCGGGCTACAATGGGAAGACTCCCCCGTCGCAGCTTTCCCAATGAAGAAACTTCTTGCGTTGAACCGTGGCGAAATCGCCATCCGTATCCTGCGGGCGGCTAACGAGCTGCAACTGCGCACCGTCGCCGTCTACTCACAGGAGGACCGCCTCAGCCTCCACCGCTTCAAAGCCGACGAAGCTTACCTCATCGGCGAGGGCAAAGGCCCGGTGCAAGCCTACCTCGATGTCGACAACATCGTCGCGCTCGCCCGCGAGAAAGGCGTCGACGCCATTCATCCGGGCTACGGCTTTCTGAGCGAGAACCCCGCCCTGCCTCGCGCCTGCGAGCGCCACGGAATCGTCTTCATCGGTCCCTCGGCCGACCTGCTCGAACAACTCGGCGATAAAACCGCCGCGCGCAAGCTCGCCCAACGCGCCGGAGTGCCCGTCGTGCCCGGCACCGAAGAACCCGTCACCGATGCCGCGCTGATTCCCGAAATCGCCGCCCGCATCGGTTTTCCCTTGATCGTCAAGGCGGTGTTCGGCGGCGGCGGGCGCGGCATGCGCGTCGTCGAATCGCCCGCCGACCTGATGCCCCGCGTCGAGGAGGCTCGCCGCGAAGCCGCGGCCGCTTTCGGCAACGACGCCGTGTTCCTCGAGCGCTACATCAAGCGCGCCAAGCACGTCGAGGTGCAGATTCTCGGCGACCGCCACGGCAACGTCCTCCATCTGTACGAGCGCGATTGCTCCGTGCAGCGCCGCCATCAGAAGGTGGTCGAGATCGCGCCCGCCTTCAGCATCAAAGCCGAAACCCGCCGTGCCCTCTGCGATGCCGCCGTGGCCCTGGCGCGCGCCGCCGGTTATTACAACGCCGGAACGGTCGAGTTTCTGGTGGACGCCGACTCCGGCGAGTGGTTCTTCATCGAAGTCAACCCGCGCGTGCAAGTCGAGCACACCGTCACCGAAGTCATCACCGGCATCGACATCGTCCGCTGCCAGATTCAGGTAGCGCAGGGGCTCTCGCTCCACGGTCCTGAAATCGCGCTCCCGCCGCAGGACGAAGTTCCGCTGCACGGTTATGCGCTGCAATGCCGCGTCACCACCGAGGATCCGGCCAACGGCTTCGTTCCCGATTACGGCAAGATTCACACCTATCGTTCCCCTGCCGGCTTCGGCATCCGCCTCGACGGCGCGTCCGCTTATGGCGGGGCCTGTCTCTTATACAC